>JGI20156J14371_10000100_pt1 | contig 72038 bp, 72 predicted proteins | sample COG_06_FD_14371 | JGI IMG/M metagenome (IMG submission 14371)
TAGGTGTAAGTCATAAAAGGTTTGGGGAAACAGGGTGTGTTTGTGCGGTACTTAAAGAAAATGAAAATTTGACTCTTAAAGAAGTTCTTTATCACCTTGAAGATAAATTGGCCAACTTCAAGAAACCAAAATACCTTCATTTAATGGATGAATTACCACGTGGAGGCACAGGCAAGGTACTTAAATATGAGCTGCGTCAAACTATTCCCCAATTGATAGAGCTTTAGTTTCAGCGAGTAGTGTGGATATCAAACTAGTTTTCGAGATCTACCAGATTTTGATCGTAGTCTTTTTGTAATAATTTATGCCGCTCTGTCATTGCCTCTCTTGCTGCTGGGTCATTAAATATATGAAGCCTATCAGATTTTATACCTTTAATGCACAACTCAGCATAAACTTCTGCATCCATTCCATTTTCAATCAATGCTTTGACAATTTCGTAAGACTTTGATTTTTTATATTTATCGTTTTTACCTGCTACGGGACTTTTTGATATAGTATTATGTATATTACTTTTAACCCATGTAGGGCATAAGCAGCTGACTCCGATGTTTGTGGTTCCTAGCTCGGCTCTCAAAGCTTCACTATATCCTACAACTGCATACTTTGTTGCAAAATAAGGCCCCATTCCAACAGCTGCAACATGGCCAGCCATACTTGCAGTATTAGTTATGTGACCACTTTCTCCATGTGATAGCATCAAGGGTAAGAACTTTTCAGTACAATAAACTACGCCCATTAGATTTATATCTGTGATCCATTTCCAGTCCTCTAATGCTATTTTGCCTGGAAACCCGGCTAGGGAAACACCTGCATTATTAAAAATATGGTGGACTTTAGAAAAAGTTTTAATTGTTTGTTCTGCAGCTGCGCTAACCGAGTTGGGTTTTGATACGTCGCAAACAGTCATTGCAACATTTGGATTATTTAACGATTGAAATTCTTTAATAAGTAATTCTTCGTCAATATCAGACATCATTACTTTAGCGCCATGCCTTAGTAACGATTTGCTTAAAGCTAAACCTATGCCGGATGCAGCCCCGGTTACGAAGGCAACTTTACCTGATATTTCTGTCATTTACTTTTCCTTTGAACTAACTTTTTATATAATTTTATCACATACTTAGTGTAAAACATTGATATTATTAAATTTATATTTTATAGTATCAGATATCTTTATAGGCTTTCTCTCTTTTTTATCAACGTAAACATGAATATAACTTCCGCGCGCAGAGGCTTGGGTATCGTTATTTTTAAAGATGCCAATATCGTAAGTTATACTTGAGTTTCCAATTCTTTTGATACTTAAGCCCACATTTATAGTATCGGGGTATTTGATAGGTTTGAAATACGTACATGAATTTGACACGACAAGTCCAATGAGTGAGTTTTCATCAGAATTGGTTATCTGGTGCTCAATTAAATAATTATTAACTACCGTATCCATGAATTCATAATATATTGCATTATTTATATGTCCGTAACTATCATTGTCATTCCATCGTGTTTCAATTTTAATAAAGTATTTATAAATATTTTTTTTGGGCGGATGAGGTTTTATCATTGAATTCTTTCATAAATGTCTACCACAGCTTCGTATGTCATTTTAACAGGGTTATTTCTTAAAACTCGAGTCTTTTGCATTGCATCATTTGCCATATCTGGAATTGCATTAGCTGGTATTCCAACTTCTGAGAGTGTTTGCGGAACACCAGTTTCTCTTTTTATACGCTTCATTTCTTCTATTAAATCCATTCCTGAAGTTCCAACATTCAGTTCTTTTGCAAGCTGCCCATACCAATGATCTGCTTTGGGTAGGTTGTATTCCATAACCTCAGTTAAAACTAATGCATTTGATAATCCATGGGGGATATGAAAAAATCCACCAAGCGGGTATGCTAATCCGTGAACCGCTCCAACAGGTGCATTTGAAAAAGCCTGACCAGCCAACATAGATCCTAATAGCATTTGATTCCTTGCCTCTAAATTGTGTCCATCATTACAAGCAATAACAATAGAAGACTGTAACTTGCGTAATGCGGCTATTGCAAATGTATCAGATAGAGGATTTTTTTTGATCACTGATGTATATGCCTCAATTGCATGTACCATTGCATCAATACCAGTTGCAGCTGTTATATTCTTTGGTAAACCTAGCGTAAGATTTGCGTCAAGTAAAACTCTATCAGCATATAAACTATCAGCTACAATAGCTTCTTTCGATGTTGAACCAGTAGTTATTATTGCTACATTGGTAACTTCAGAGCCGGTACCAGAAGTTGTTGGTATGAGCATTAGGGGTAGCCGGTGGTTATTAGCTTTATTTACACCATAGAGGTTTTTAATATTAGTTCCATCAATACATAAATGGGCTATAACTTTAGCAGTATCCATAGGTGAGCCTCCTCCAAAACCTAAAATAACGCCTGGATTAAATTTTTTAATTTCTGCAGCAGCATTTAAAACCATTTCTTCTGGTGGGTCAGCTACTACTTGATCATAAATCATTATGTCGTATCCATTGATATCAAGAGAATTAAGGCCGTTTGTAAGTAAACCTAAATTACTTATCCCTTTATCAGTAATGATTGCTACTTTTTTATTTTTATCCAAGCCATCAAGGTGGCTTGCTAAATTTGATGTACCCCCAAACTCTATTCGTATATCCGCCACTGTGTTAAATTTATGCATTTCTATCTCTTTAATTGCGTCATTTTGCGGGTTTGTCTTTACCTACGCCCTAGAGAGTATATGCAACTATATGCATATAATTAAAAGGACTAAATTATGACTAATTTGAAAACTTTTTCTTTGGAAGTTAGAGCTTGGCTAGAGGAGAACTGTCCTGATGAAATGAGACAACCCATAACATCTGATAAAGATATATGTTGGGGTGGACGTGATTGGAAGTTTCAGTCAAAATCACAGAAAATATGGATGGAACTTATGGCTAAAAAGGGTTGGACTGTTCCTACTTGGCCAATAGAGTATGGCGGTGCAGGTCTTAGCAGAGCTGAAGAAATGATAATTAAAAAAGAGATGAAGCGAATAGGTGCTAGGTCACCATTAGACAGTTTTGGNATATGGATGTTNGGCCCAGCTCTTTTAAAATTTGGAACAGAAGAACAAAAGAAAGAGCATTTACCACCTGTTGCGCGNGGAGAAATTCGTTGGTGTCAAGGTTATTCAGAACCTTCTGCTGGTTCTGACTTGGCATCATTAGCTACAAAATGTGAAGATATGGGAAATCATTTTATTGTTAATGGCCAAAAGGTTTGGACATCTTATGCTGATAAAGCTGATTGGATATTTTGTTTAGTAAGAACTGATAACTCAGGAAAAAAACATCATGGAATTTCATTTGTACTATTTGATATGAAAACACCGGGTGTTGAGCCTAAGCCTATTAAGTTAATTTCAGGGCGATCTCCGTTTTGTGAAACCTTCTTTAAGGATGTAAGGGTTGAAAAGAAAAATCTTGTTGGAGTGCAAGATAAAGGATGGGATGTCGCCAAATATCTCCTAACGCATGAAAGAGAAATGATTGGAGGGCAGCATGAGGTTGCTGGTTCGCTTACTCGTCCGTTACATGAGCTTGCTGCAACTGTTTTAGGCTTAGATAATGGGAAGTTATCTGATATTATGCTTCGTGCAAAAATAGCTGAGACAGAGATTGATGAGTGGGCCTTTAGTATGACACTCACTAGAAAGCTTGCTGAAGCTAAAGCGGGGTCTTCTCTTGGTGCTGATAGTTCAATGTTGAAATATTATGGTACAGAGCTCAATAAGCGTAAATACGAACTTATGATGGATGCCACTGGGCATGATGGGTTAGAGTGGGAATCTGAAAGATCATCAGATGGTAAACTTGCTAGAACGTGGTTGCGGACTAAAGGTAATTCCATTGAAGGTGGTACATCTGAGGTCCAGCTGAATATTATTTCAAAACATATTCTTCAACTTCCAGGCGCATAATGATAATTTTAAAATTAGTTTTAACCATTGGGGATTTATGGATATGGGTTTAGTTCTAAATGAAGATGAGGCTTTGCTTCAAGATACTGCAGAAGGCTTTTTTGCAGATAAAGCGCCAGTTAAAGAATTACGTGCATTAAGAGATAATAGAGATGAGCTTGGATTTAGCCAAGCTCTTTGGAAAGAAATGGCTGAAATGGGTTTCACTGGTGTACTTATCGAGGAAGAATATGGCGGAGTTGATATGGGGTTTATGGCTGCCGGCATAGTTTCTGAACAAATGGGTAGAAATTTATCTGCTTCGCCTTTCCTTTCGACAGCAATATTAGCGGCGACTGCAATTCGTGAGGGTGGATCAGACGAGCAAAAGTTAAGTTGGTTACCCAAAATCGCATCTGGAGAAGCAATTATATCGTTAGCACTCGATGAAGGGGCAAAGCATAATCCAGATAATATTACCGCTAAAGCTGAAAGATCCGGCAATGGTTTCAAATTAAATGGTTCTAAAGCAATGGTAATTGACGGACATGTTGCTGACGCATTTATTGTAGCGGCTAAAACAGGGTCAAAAGAGGAAGGCACAGAAACTACAAGCCTTTTTCTTGTTGATCCTAAGTCAAATGGTATTTCTACTGAAAGAACTATAATGTTAGATAGCAGAAATTCAGCAAGAGTAGATTTTGATGAAGTTGAAATTTCGGGTGATGCCTTAATTGGTAACATTGGTGATGGTGAGCATATACTAAAAAAAGTCTTGAATGCTGGGCGAGCTGCTGTTTCGGCAGAGCTTTTAGGTGCAGGATCTCAAGCTTTTGAATCAACTATTGCCTATATTAAGGAACGTAAGCAATTTGGTAAGATAATTGGTGAATTCCAAGCTTTACAGCACCGTGCCTCTCACCTTTACAGTGAGATAGAAAATGCTCGCTCTGCAGTTATGGCAGCTTTAACAGCGCTGGATAAAAATGATGATAACTCTGAAAATATATGTGCGATGGCTAAAGCTAAATTAGGATCTGTGGCGAAACTGGCATCTCAAGAGGGGGTTCAAATGCATGGAGGCGTTGGTATGACAGATGAGTATGATATAGGGCTTTTCATGAAGCGCATAAGAGTTCTTCAGGAATTATTCGGTGATGCTAGCTACCATATGAATAAAGTAGCATTAAGTAATAAATATTAATTGGAGTTACTCAAATGAAAACTACATCACCATCTGAATTAGAAGCATTGGTTGGAACAGAGATCGGGTCCAGCGAATGGTTAGAAATTGACCAAGATCGTATTAATACTTTCGCTGATGTGACTGAAGACCAACAATTTATCCATATAAATCAAGAGCTTGCTAAAAAAACTCCTTTTGGCGGAACTATAGCACATGGTTTTTTGACTCTTTCTTTACTTTCACGCTTCTCCGAAGACTCCGGATTAGTTATTGAGGGCGTAAAGATGGGAATTAACTATGGCTTTGAAAAAATAAGATTTCTTGCACCAGTTCCTAGTGGTTCAAAGGTAAGGGGGCGTTTTTTTCTGAAGTCGGTTGTAGAAAAAAAAGAAGGTAACTTTCTGATAACTTATCAAGTAAGTGTTGATATAGAAGGTTCTGATAAGCCGGCTTTAGTCGCAGATTGGCTTACTTTGCAGTTAACAAAATAATATAAACTACTTGAAAAAAATAATTTCTTTAATTTTGTAATTTTAAATATGTCNAACTTTAACCCAATTTCAGGTCTTGCTCAAATAGCTGAAAACTATGATGTCATTCTTTGTGATATATGGGGTGTTATCCATAATGGGTACACGCATAATAAATCTGCAACTGAAGCTTTAGAACTATTTCGTTCCGAAAATGGTCCAGTTATTTTAGTGTCTAATTCTCCTAAACCATCAGTATCTATTCCTATAGCTTTTGATGCTATTGGAGTTTATGGAGACTTTTATGATGCAATAGTTACTTCAGGGGATGCAATCATAAATGAAATTGCAAGGCGTGCTCCGGGTCCTGTTTTTAAACTAGGACCTGATCGAGATGATGTTCTTTATGAGAATATAGATCTTCATTATTCTGATATAGAAAATGCAAGTTTTATATCCTGCACTGGAATGTTTGATGATGATGATAAACCAGATGATTACCTAAAATTATTAACAGAAGGAAATAATAGATCATTACCTTTCATATGCGCTAACCCTGATGTAAAAGTTAAGGTTAATGGCAAAATAGTTTGGTGTGGCGGTGCATTAGCTAAAATCTATGAAAAATTAGGTGGTGAGGTAATTTATGCGGGAAAACCCCATGATCCAATATATAGTCTAACAAGGGCTTGGATGAAAGAATTACTTGGGTATGTACCGCCTTCTGATAGAATTCTTTGTATAGGTGACAATATTTTTACAGACTTACTGGGCGCGCAGGAACAAGATTACGATTGCCTTTTTATTCAAGATGGACTTTACGGTGAGAAAGAAAATAAGCTTTCCTCCCTTTTACTTAATTATGGAATTTTATCGAAATATATGTCATCTAATTTATCTTGGTAAATCTACTGAGATAGGATAAAGATTAATTATGACGTCGAATATAAAATATTATTTAGAAGACCTCGAAGTTGGTATGAAGTCATCTACTAAATCAGTGATTACTGGTGATATGATTGATGTTTTTGCTAAGATTACAGGAGATAATAACCCAATTCATGTGGATGCTGAATTTGCGGCAACAACTCAATTTGGACAACGTATAGCGCATGGAGCGTTATCTGCGTCCTTTATATCCGCTGTTTTAGGCAATCAACTGCCTGGGCCCGGCGCTGTTTTTGTAGAGCTTAATTTACGTTTTCGAAAACCAGCTTTTATTGGAGATTTAGTCACAGCAGTAGCTGAAGTTTCTGAAATAAATTTTAGGACAGGACGTGTTAAAATGAAATGTTACTGTGAAGTTAATGGTAATAAAATATGCCGCGGTGATGCTGGGGTATTTGTTTCTAAACGTCCAATATAATATAGCGTGAAAACTTTAAACGATTATAGAAATTTATCTAATGATGATAAAAATGCTGTTATTGCTCTAGGAAATTTTGATGGTCTTCATAGAGGTCACCAAGTTGTCATTTCAAAGGCTCTAGAAATTGCTAATACTTGTAATCTAAAAATGGGTATAGGTTTATTTCGTCCACACCCTATAAAGTACTTTAAACCAGAAATTTCCCCTTTCCGTCTTATGAGCCCAAAAGTACGTGCAGAGATAATGATGAATTTAGGTGTCTCAAGACTTTATGAAATACCTTTTGATTCATGCCTTAGAGATATGAATGATGCACAATTTATAAAATCAGTATTGCATGAAGGTTTAGGTGCTAAGCATATTGTTGTTGGACAAGATTATAAATTTGGAAAAAACCGCTGTGGCAACGTCGAAAGTATGAAAAAATATTGTGCTCTTCATAATATAGGAGTCACAATTATGGATACACTTGGACTACATAAAATATATGGAAAATATGGAAGTACTAATATTAGGAATGCTATTAAAACGGGTGATGTATTCCATGCCGCTCATATGTTATCACGACCTTGGATAGTGGATGGTATTGTTAAGATGGGACGGCAATTAGGTCGAACTATTAAATTTCCAACAGCTAATTTAGAATTTGGTGATTTAATAAGGCCTAAGTTGGGTGTTTACTGTGTTGAAGTTAAGCTACCTTATTCTAAATCATGGCTGCCTGCTATCGCTAATGCAGGAAAACGCCCGACTGTGGGTGGCGAGTTAACTCTTCTTGAAGTACATATATTCAATTTTGATGGTGATATATATAATCAAGAAATAAAAGTGCGTTTTAGAAGTTTTATCAGACCAGAGAAGAAGTTTGCATCATTAAACGATTTAAGAGAGCAAATCCAAAAGGATTGTATTGGAGCTAAATTACTTTTTAATATTATATAAGTTTAAGAGCATTGTTATCTTGGTTTATTTTATTGCTTGGTGACCTATATCTCTACGACAAAAGCCTTCATCCCATACTATGTCATTATCAATTGCATTGTACGCTTTTTCTAAAGCTTTAATTAATGTATCTGCTTGAGATGTTATATTTAAAACTCTTCCGCCTTCNGAACAAAGTTTACCATTTTCGTTGTATTTTGTTCCAGCATGAAATACTACAACCTCGCCTTTTGCGTTAGCTTCATCTGTTCCTTTTATAATGCTTCCATTTAAGTATTTACCTGGGTAGCCTTTATTAGCTAATACAATATTTACTGTAGGTTTATTAGACCAAATAAGCTCTTTAATAATGTCAAGGTTTCCTTCTTCTGCTTTAAGAAAAATATCCATGAGATCAGAATCAAGCCGACGCATTAGAACTTGGCACTCTGGATCACCAAAACGCGCATTATATTCTATTAGTTTTGGTCCTTCATTTGTGATCATAAGCCCAGCAAATAAAACTCCTAAATATGGATGACCATCAGCAGCCATACCCTTAACAGTTGGAATAATTATTTCATTCATTACTATATTTTGAATTTCATCATTGAAGACAGGTGTTGGAGAATAAGCACCCATTCCGCCAGTATTAGGACCTGTGTCGCCATCAAAAACTCGTTTGTGGTCTTGAGCAGCAATCAAAGGTAAAACATTTACTCCATCAGATATTGCAAAAAAGCTGGCTTCTTGTCCTTCCATAAATTCTTCAATCAGAACTTTAGAGGAAGCGTTGCCAAACTTTCCTGAAAATAATTCTTCCAGTTCACTAATCGCGTCTTCTAATGTTTCCGGTAAGGAGACACCTTTACCGGCAGCTAGTCCGTCTGCTTTGAGGACATAAGGTGCTCGCATTCCTTTTAAATATGATTTAGCATCTTCTAGGTTATCAAAAACTCCATATTCAGCGGTGGGTATATTATATTTTGAGCATAATTTTTTCGTAAATTCTTTAGAACTTTCTAGCTGAGCTGCTGATTGTGTTGGNCCAAAAACTTTTACCCCTATCTTTTTTAATTTATCAACAAGTCCCATAGCTAGCGGCTGTTCTGGTCCAATGATTACAAAGTCATATTGTTTTAAAAGNACATGCTCTATTATTTTATCTATTTCATGAACTTTAATTGGAAAGACTGATGCAATTTCTGAAATCCCAGCATTACCAGGAAGACATGCAAGTTCAGATACTAATTTACTCTGATTTAATTTCCAGATTAATGAATGTTCTCTGCCGCCTGAACCTATCAATAAAACTTTCATTATTTATCCTAATCTAAAGATTCCATTATTTTTTTTTTAATGTATATGTTAATTATAAATTTTGAAAGATATACGTGTCAGAACATTCAAATAAATTCAGAGAAAATATTAAAGAGTATTCAGTTTCCGAGCTAGCTTACTCTTTAAAGCAAACTGTTGAAGATATGTATGGTCATGTAAGAGTTCGCGGTGAATTAGGGCGGGTTACAATTGCTAAATCTGGTCATTGCTATCTTGATATAAAAGATAATAAATCAGTAATAAATTCAATTCTTTGGAAAGGAACCATGAATGATCTTACCGTTAAGTTAGAGGAAGGGATGGCGGTTATATGCGAGGGTAAACTTTCAACTTACCCGGGTAGGTCTAATTACCAATTAATAATTAGTTCTATTCAACTTGCAGGTGAGGGTGCTCTTTTAGCCCTGTTAGAGAAAAGAAAAAAAATGTTTTCGGATGAAGGTGTTTTTGATTCAAGTAAAAAAATTAAATTACCCTATATGCCTAAGAGTATTGGAGTGATTACTTCTCCTACTGGTGCTGTCATACAGGATATTTTACATCGAATTTCTGAAAGGTTTCCTGTGAATGTAATTTTATGGCCTGTCTTAGTGCAAGGCGATAAAGCAGCTAAGCAAATTTCTGACGCAATCATGGGGTTTAATAGTGGTTTGGAAATACCTCGCCCTGACTTACTAATCGTGGCTAGAGGAGGTGGATCTATAGAAGACCTTTGGTGTTTCAATGAAGAAATTGTGGTGAGATCAGCTTCGTTGTCCAAAATACCAATAATATCTGCTGTTGGACATGAGACTGATTGGACTTTGATGGACTATGTTGCAGATTATAGATCACCAACCCCCACCGGAGCAGGTGAAAAAGCTGTACCAGTATTAGTTGATTTAAAAAATAATATATCAGAACTTGAAAGCCGCTTGTTTCGAAGTTTAAGTCGGAATATTAAGGAAAAAAAAATAGCATTAGCTTCTTCCAAATTACCGCGAATAGATAGTATATTAGCTCATCCGCAACAAAGTTTTGATTTAATATTAGCAAAGATGGTTAAACCGAAAGTAATATTTGAACCATTCATTCAAAAATTCTCTTTGATATCCTCTAAAATCCCAAATATTGAGACATTGATTGATAGACAGTTAAGTGACTTAATTAATTTATCCTCGAGGTTAAATGAACAACCTATAAAGAGAAATATTTCTGTTCAGGAAGAAAGAGTCACACTAATATTTGGCCGAATAACAAATGCAATAATTAATAAAATCACCAATGTAAGTCAAAAGCTCTCCAGTGATAGTCAGTTACTTGATGCTTATAGCTATCAAAGAGTGTTGGATAGAGGCTATGTCATTGTTGATGACGGCAACGGAAATATAATTAGAACTAAAAGTCAGATTCAGCCAAATAGTGAAATTGTTATGTCTTTTTCTGATGGTAAAATAAATGCAATAATTAGTGATAGAAAAGAAAAAATTAAGAAATTAATTACTAAAAAGAGAACACATAATTCTGAACAGACTGATTTATTTTAGTCATTTTTTATACTTTTAAGAGATAAGGGTAGGCTATATATGGATTTATCATTTAAAAATTCTGGTGAAGCAAAGGTTCATTATGGGGAATCAGACTTTACAATATTAAAGGACGGTATTTTTGTGTTTTGTGCTATAACAAAAGAAAAAATACCTCTGCATTCATTGCGTTACTGGAGTTCTATAAAACAAGAGGCATATAAAGATGCGCAAGCTAGTTTAGTGGCTTGGAAAAAGGATCATTAAAAGTGTTTTTTCTTACTTTTCTATCATATTATTTATTATCCAATGTGTTCAATTTTAACGATATGCTTTCAGGCCATTCTATCATGAAGTCAATCAGTTTGGATTTAAATGTTAGTTCTAAAGATTACCTATCCAAACAAACAGTTCTAGATGAAATATCATGTAAGGGTATTTTAGAGCAGGGAGGAATGGTGTTTTGTAAAACTAAACCTAATACCAAAGTTAAAATTGGAAGGAGTATTTCTGACTTTTATTATGAAACTTCAAGCTCTGATGGAAATATTATAATAGGTTTTGATCGCGATGAACGAGATAATTTTGTAGAGGTTAATGGGCACCGTTTAGATTTCATTATACCCAAACGAGATTATTCAATATCTAAAATTGACGGTTTACCACCATCTCAAGTTTCAAGTTTTAATGAAGAACAATTAAAAAAAATAAAAATAAGTTCTAGAAAAAAAACTCAAGGTTTTGCTTCAAGACAAACTAAAATGGGGTTTAAAAATGGATTTATAAACCCACTCAAAAATATGAATAAAACATCTCCTTTTGGTTCTCAACGTATTTTGAATGGAATTACTAAAAAGCCTCATTATGGAGTTGATATTGCGGCTGAAATTGGAACAAAAATATATGCTCCAGCTGACGGGGTAATAAGTTTATCAGACGATGATTTGTATTTTGAGGGTTCAATGGTTTTGATCGATCATGGACAGGGATTAATATCGATGTACCTTCATACTGAAAAAAACTTAGTTTTTGAAGGTGAACATGTTAAACAAGGGCAATTAATTGCAACGGTTGGGTCAAAAGGCCGCTCAACAGGGCCACATTTGTGCTGGAGATTAAAGTGGCGTAACCGTAATCTAGATCCTGAGATTTTAACAAGATGGCCCAAAGATGATAAAAAATAATTATAGCCCACAAAACTGTAATAATATGACCGAAGTTCGATTGGGTGTAGATAGATTAGACAAAAAATTAGTGAGGATTTTAGCTGAACGCCAGCGATATATGACTGCTGCTGCTCGTATTAAGAATAAGAGAGATGATGTAAGAGATACTGCTCGTATTGAAGATGTTATTAGTAAAGTTCTTGAAGAAGCTAAAGTACAGGGCTTGTCTAGGGAAATAGCTGAAATAGTTTGGCGTAATTTGATAGAAGCATCAATATCATATGAGTTTAAGCAATGGGATGCTATAAACACCAAAGCTAATTAGCTAATTATTTATAGTGTATATTAGGCCAACGTTTATGAGCCCAGAACCATTGATCTGGATTTTCCTTTACTCTATCTTCAAAGAACCTATTTATTTGAATGACACCATTTTCTACATCTAAAGATTTATTACGAGTCCTAATAAAATTTATGGGTTCATAAAAATTTATAGTGAATTTGGATTTATTTCTCTGAACTATTACAGGTATGAGAGGTAAATCTGTTTTCAAGGCTAGCCTTACAAACCCTTGAGATGTCATAGCATTAACACCAAAGAAGGGAACGCTTATACCTTCATTGAATTTTTGATCATTTAACATTGCGATACTTTGATTATTTTTAAGTGCTTTTAATAAATTTCGAGCACTTGTTTGGCCTGATTTTTGTATTAAAAATTTTGCACCATTCTTCTCTCTTTGTTTTCGAATCCGAGAGTCAATATAGGGGTTATTTAATTTGCGGTAAGTTATCTGTACTGGAAGCTTTGTTTCAATTAAAAGGCTTAATATTATTTCCCAATTTGCAAAATGACCTGAAATAAATAATGCCGGAGTGTTTTTTACTGCTTTATGCAAACCGTTAACAGATATATTTTTATTATCTATTATTTTAATTTTATGTGATACTGGGAATTCTGCAAAAGTTCTACCTATATTATCCCACTGTCTCAATACTAGATTGTTTATTTCTTTTTCTGATTTTTCAGGAAAAGCTATTTTTAGGCCTGTTCGTACAATTTTATTTTTGTTTGTCATGGGTCCGATTAATTTAAAAAGAACAGCCCCTAAACTAGAAACTATATTAAATGGTAATATTCTAAAAAATAGACTTATAATATCGTATATTATTGCCTCGAGTCTCCAAATTATTTTAGCTTTTAAATTCATCTTTTTCTGTGTAACTTAATAAAGGGATGTAGCAGGCGCCTTAATGTTAACTCATCTTCAAAATGTACTGATACTGGCCATTTATGAACACCTTTACGATATCCTTTGGGGAGGCGGACGTAATCTTTTTCAGTTGTAATCAATGATGCTCCATATTCTGATGCTAATACAAATAAATTTTCTATATCTATATCTTTATACTGATAATGATTTGAATATGAGATTGCTTCTATAATATTTCCTCCATAATTGCGTAAACTATCAAAAAATTTATTTGGTCTGCCTATTCCCGAAAATGCGTATAATTTTCCTTTTGGTAAAATAGAGGTTGGTTTTAAATAAGCATGAATTAGAACTTTATCTCTTAATTGTCTTAATAAAAAAGAATCTGGTTTATAGTCTTTATTTGGCTTCATCAGTATAATCGCATCACTTCGTTTTAGCGATTCATTTAAGTTTTCACGTAATGGTCCCGCCGGAAAAATTTTTCCATTACCAAAACCAATTTCAGCATCCACTACAAGTAATGATAATGATTTTTTGAGTAATTGGTTTTGATGACCATCATCCATTATAATAATAGATGCTCCATTACTTACCGCGGCTTTAGCGCCGTCATCTCTTCCAGCTGAAACCCATACTGGAGCATGTTCTGCCAGCAATAATGGTTCATCTCCTACATCGATAGATGTATGTTTATCATTTAAGAGTATTGGCCCTTTTTCTTGACCGCCATATCCTCTTGTTAAGCCAACTGCATTTAACCCTAAACGCCTTAAGCTTTTTAATATATAAATAGTAACCGGAGTTTTACCTGTGCCACCCAGGGTTGCGTTTCCGACACATATGACAGGAACTCCAGAATCATACTCAATTGAGTTATTTATACTTTTTGATACAAATTTGCCATATATCCAACCTATAGGCGATAAAATTGTTCTTATTACTGGGGCTGATTCACGTCCACTTTTATGATTCCAGAACTCAGGGGCTTTCATATTTTAGGCTCTGAAATTATCTGGCTTAGTTTATTCCAAGTTGAGTCTAAAATAGAAATTTGATTATTAACAAAGTTTTGAGCTAACTTCTGCTTTTTTTTAAGCTTGTTTGGATTTGACAATAGTTCACTCACATGTTTCTCAATATCATCACCCAACAATATACTAGTAGCTGCTTTTGAATCAAGCATAGACATATATGTGTCATAAAAACTATCAAAATGAANACCCGTTAAAATAGCATTGGAAAAGTGAGCGGGTTCGATAGGGTTGTGCCCTTTTAACCCTTTGATTAATGAACCGCATACCAAAGTTATTTTTGATAATGAATAAGCCAAANNCATATCACCAATTGTATCAATAAGGTAGATATCTGTTTTGTTTGTGATTGCATCCTCATGGGAATGAATTGAAACTGATAAATCACCCATTTGTTTAAGTACACTTTTAGCCCTTTCGGGGTGTCTTAGCGACATTATTATCAATAGGTTCGGAAATTTTTCTCTTAATTTTTTATGCGCGCTTATGATATATTTTTCTTCACCTTTGTGTGTACTTGCTGCGCACCAAACAAGACGATTTCCAATTTGAGTCTTTAATTTTTCATGATTTATTTTATTAACTGAAAGACAAGAGGTGTTAGACTTTAAGTTTCCTAGATATTGAACTTTATCACCTATAATACTTTTTAAAAAATTGTGAGTATTTTTATCTCCAGATATGATAAGATCAAAGTAACCAAATATTATTTGTGCTGTCTTGTTAATAAGGCCCCATGTCTTGATTGACTTTTTAGAAAAACGTCCATTTATAAGTGCAATGGGTATATTTTTTGATTTTGTTTTTGTTAAAAGATTTGGCCATATTTCAGACTCTGTAATTATAAGTATATCAGGCTCCCAGTAGTCTACAAATGAATTTACAGCTTTAGGAATATCGAGGGGTATATATTGGTGATATGTGTTAGGAAGATGATTTTTGGCAATTAAATCAGCGGATGATCGCGTTGCACTGGTAATAAGAAAGAAAGTATCTGGGTAATCAGATACTATTTTTGGGATTAATGGGAATAATGTCTTTACTTCTCCTACACTGGCACCATGTAACCAAATTATTTTTTTTTTCGGGTGAACAATAGTTGGATAACCAAATCTTTCTTTTATTCTATGGCATTCCTCTTTTCCTCTAAGGAGCCTATATTTTATCCATATCCATAAAACTGGACTCATCAAAATCATAAAATATCTATATACATGAAGTAGAAAATTTCTTTCCATTTTTAATTCTTTTTTATTGGACAGTGTCCACATGCTGAATCTGCAAAGTCAATTAAGTCATTCATTATATTTTCTATTTCAATTTGAATATTCTCAAGCTCTCTGTCAGTTGTTTTTTTTGAAATATTAACTGGATTTGACCAAATAATTTTTCCTTTATTGAAGGGTAATGGGAATACAAAACGATCCCATGTTTTAAAAATCTTCCTTTTCTGAATTGAAAATATAACTGGATATATAGGCACATTAGCGATGCGTGCAATACGTAAAGCTCCATTTTTCATATACTGCCTTGGTCCACTAGGCCCGTCAGGTGTTATAATTATACAACCTTTATTATTTAAAGCTTTGATGATTTCATGGGATGCTGATTTGCCTCCTTTTGAATTATTCCCTTTTTTATTTTTTATGGAGCCACGTATTGTTTTTACCCCCAGAAATCGACAAGCATTGGTTATAATAGCTCCATCACGAGATTTTGATATCAACACATAAGGCTTTAGCCTCTTATCATTCCATATAGCATTCAACATCAACAGACGAGAGTGCCATGTTATCAAGATGAATGCCTGATCATTCTTAATAATTTCATTCAATAAGGTTTCGTTTTCTATCGACCACTTAGTAGTATGTTTAACAAGTAGCATATATAGAGCAATTAGTAAGCCAGAGATTATCTGAATTAATTTAAACTCCATGAAGCGTTTGAACACTTTGTTACTCCCTGCTATACACCACGTAAAAATAAAGGCTTATAGTAAATGTCTCTTAATCTCAATATAAAGGCTGATAGAAAAAGGGCTTATAGAGACCTAATTTTTTATGATCATGGTTTTCTACGATATAAATTTTCCAATCATCATGAGATAGGTAAGAAAATGTATCGTGAAAACCAACCATCACCTAAGCAAATAAAAAAGTGGAAAAAATTAGGAATTAAAACTAATATTAATTTAAGGGGAAAAAGTGATAAGGGTTACTATCTTTTAGAAAAAGAAGCATGTGACCAGAACTCAATAAATATGATAGACTTTCATGTGTACAGTCGGGATGTTCACTCCATAGAAACAATATTGAATGCTCAAAAGTTATTCAGTAAAATTGAGTATCCTGCGATTATGCATTGTAAGTCAGGAGCAGATAGGACAGGATTCATGGGAGTTCTTTACAAACACTTTTATATGAATGAACCGATTGAAGTTGCACTAAGTCAGTTAAGTCTGAAATATTTACATATCAAACAAGGAAAGACAGGTATACTCGACTTCTTTTTCTTAGATTATTTATTATATTCAAGCCAAAGAAAAATAAGCTTTTTAGATTGGGTTATAAATGTCTATGATCCAGTTGAACTTAAGGTCAAGTTTATGAAACAATGGTCTGGAAATCCTATAACAGAACTGATTTTGAGAAGAGAGTAATTTTTTAATTTTGCAGATTATAATAAACATTAGATTTATTTTTTATAAGCTCTTCATGGTTACCTTGTTGTATAATATTCCCATTATCTAATACATAGATTCTATCTGCATTTTTTACAGAATTAAGTCTGTGCGAAATTATTATAGTTGTTTTATTTATTTTAAAATTATTGAGCGATTCTTGTATAGTGCTTTCACTTATTGCATCTAATGCTGATGTGGCTTCATCCATTAATAAAATTGGTGCATCCCTTAAAAGTGCTCTAGCAATCGATAGTCTTTGTTTTTGTCCGCCGGAAAGACCATATCCATTTTCACCAAGTACAGTTTCGTAACCAAACGGCAATGCGGTAATAAATTCATGAGCATCTGCTTTCTGGGCTGCATGTACAATATCATCTACAGTAGCTTTGTTGTTTCCATAACTTAAATTATTAATTACAGTAGTATTAAATAATATTATTTCTTGCGACACTAATGCTATGTTATCACGCAAGTTTTTTATTTTAATATTCCTTATATCATGCCCATCTATACAAACAGAGCCCGATTTCACATCATAAAGTCTAGGTATTAAATTCATAATTGTAGACTTACCGCTTCCAGAATAGCCTACTATGGCAACTGTTTCACCAGGCTGTGCATTTATGGACACTCCATTTAAGGCTAAGGTTCCATCAGGGTAATTAAAATGAACATCATTTAAATGAATTTCTCCGCGGAGCTTTCCAATTTCTTGGGAGTTAGCTGTATCTAGAATATTGGCTTCTTCATCAATTACATTAAATATTCTAGTTAGTGCGGAAAGTCCTTCTTGGGCTACATTGTTAAGTGTTCCAAGCGCTCTTAATTTAGGTGAGAGTATTAACAACCCAGTTAAAACAGCAGCGATTGAACCGGCGCTAGCCGATTCATTTGATACTTGATAAACTCCAAAAATGACTACACCCGCTATAGCTAATCCTCCGAGTACTTCTAATATTGGGTCAACTCGAGCTTGTTCTGTAACTAATTTCATTTGAAGGCGTTCGCGGTCATCAAAATTTTTACTTAACCGTTTGTTTTCTAACATTTCCAAATTGTAAGTTTTTACAATTCTCATATTGTTAAAACTCTCCTTTAAATTTGAAGTTATTTTACCAACCTGTTCCTGAACATTTTTAGCATCTCCTCGCATACGTTTAGATATTAATAGTACAGGCCAGTATGCTATAATAAAAACAGTCATTATCATCGATAATTGCCAGTTTTGATATAACATAGCNAAAATAGTTAGTATAATTGTCAANAAAGCAGCTATTAGGTTCGACATCGTACGTATTAAGGCATTAGATACCACTGTTATATCATTCGTAAATTTAGAGATTATATCTCCAGATTGTTTTTGTCTAAAGAAACCAAAATCACTTTTGTAAGTTGATTTTAGCATTTGTTTTTGCATTTTTGTAACTGCTTTTAATGCAATCGAATTGTTTAAAATTCTTTGCAAATAATTAGATAAACCCGAAGTTGCTGTAATAAAAATTAATAAAGGTAATACAGAAAAAGCGTAATTTTTGGCTTCTTTAATTGTATCATTATTTTTTGTTATATTATTTGCTTCGTCAATAACAAAGCTTACTATAAATGTATAGGCAGCTGTGGCTGCTGCCAATAATACCATAAATAAAAGAGCTAAAAAAAGCCTTTTCTTTTGAGGCCATATATAGTTGATCCATAATCTAGCAATCAAATGATGGTCTTTATTTGAAGTAACTTTAGCCAATTATACCATCTTTTTTGGGATCAATTAATTCATGCGCATGTAATATAAAATAACGCATATGGGCATTGTCAACGGTTTTATGGGCGGAAGCTTTCCAAGCAATATGTGCGGAATGAAAGTCTGGATAAGCGCCAACAAAATCAAGTTTATTTAGATTTTTGAATTCTGATTTATTAGGGTCTAAAAGTTCACCACCTATAACAAGGTGAAGAAGTTGTATTTTTTTTCTATCCTCTGATTTAGTTGCCATAAATCCAAATTCCTTTATTTTATCAGATGATGTATTAAATTTTTCAACTATTGGGTAAGTTAGGTCTAGTAACAAACCATGAAGATTTTTTCCAGCACAAATAATTCCTAAACCACTTGTACTACTATTGGCATATGTTGGTACCTTCCCATTAATATTTGAAATATAAGCTCCTGCCTCAGTTGCAATTAATTGGGCTGCAGCAATATCCCAATCAGATTTTGGAGTAAAAGCAACGGTTGCATCTGCCTTTCCGGATGCAACAAGTGCAATTCTATAAGCCATTGAGTTAACTGTGAAGCACTTCATTTGCGGCCATTTAAGCTTCTTGAATTTTCGGCTATAGCCTATCATTTTAATATCTTTAACAGATAGTTTATCGGTAGCTTTGATTATCACATTATTTAATTTTGATCCTCCGCCTAAAGTAGCTTCAAACATTTCATTCTTGATGGGATTGTATATTACTGCCACGACTGGGTAGCCATTCTCTATAACTGCAACAGAAACCACAAAATCTATCGTTCCATCTATAAATGCTTTGGTGCCGTCGATAGGGTCAACCACAAAGGATTTTTTGGCCTTTAGTCTAGAGTTATCGTCCTTGGTTTCTTCTGATAGCCACCCATACATAGGGCGATTTTTTTTTAAATATTTAGAGAGGTAATTATTAACTGCTATATCAGCACTAGTAACCTCATGACCTCCGCCTTTATCAAATATTTGAGGTTTATTTTTTAAAAAAGCATCTTTAGCGATTTGACCGGCTTTATAGACGACTCGTTTTATAAGTTCTAAGTCCTTAGAATAACTATCATTTATTTTTTTAGAGACCTGCAACTGTTAGGCCTTGTGCTAATAGAGTAGGCGAAACAGTTGCGCTATTAAATTCTAGATCATTTGCCGCTATTAAAGATTTATATATCTCTATTAAATTCCCTGCGATAGTAACTTCGCTTACGGGATAAGTTTTCTGTCCATTCTCAATTTTAAATCCAGAAACACCAACTGAGTAATCGCCAGTATTTCCATTAAGCGATGGACCAAACATTTCAGATATAATTAATCCATCTGTGATCTGTTTAATTAATTCTTCAGGGGATGAGGAGCCATTTTCAATATATGCGTTTGTTGAGGAGACCCCAGGAGGAGAGCTTATGTTCCTACTGGCATGTCCTGTTGTTTCTCTATTTAACTGCCTTGCTGACGATGAGTTTAATAGCCATGTCTGAAGTATTCCATTTTTAATTAAATTTCGTTTAACAGGTATTATGCCTTCTCCATCATAAAGGCGAGAGCCGTGTCCTCTGATAATTTGAGGGTCATCAATAACTTGAATTTTATTATTAAATATTTGTTGATCTAATTTGTCTTTTAGAAATGAAACACCTCTTGCTATCGATGGACCAGAAATTGCCCCTAATAGTGCCGAAAGCAGTGCGTTGGAGATTCTTTTATCAAAAATTACTGGCATTGCCCCTGATTTTATTTGTTTTGAACCAAGCCTAGACACAGCCCTAGAACCTGCAAGTTTACCAACATCTTCAGTTGACCTTAAATCTTCTAACCATCGTGTAGAATGATAGTCGTAATCTCTTTCCATTGATCCATTAAGTTCAGCTATAGCTGATACAGAAACTGAGTGACGAGAAGACATCCATCCATATGAAAAACCCGCACTTGTTTGAAAGAAAATTTCTGAGTGTGCATGACTAGCATTTGCGCCTTCTGCTTGTTGTACGCCTTTTACCTTTAATGTTGACGACTCAACTTCTAGAGCTCTTTCTTTCAATATTATAGGAGTTATTGATGTGTCATCATAAAGTTGCAAATCTGGATTGTGAGTTATAAGTTTAGAAGTTTCTACTAGTCCACAATAAGGATCTTCTGGGGCTAATTTAGCCATAGCTACAGCTCTTTCCGCCAGTTTTTCTATAGATGCATCTGATGTATCAGATGTTGAAACGCAAGATTGGCGTTTTCCAACCATAACGCGTAGTCCTATATCGCAGCCTTCACTATTATCGATATCTTCAAGGTCGCCATTGCGAACTACTACTCCTAGAGAGCGACCATAAGTTCCTACTGCATCAGCAGACGTTGCCCCATGGTGTTTTGCTTTTGAAAGCAGTTTCTGAACAATATTATCAATATTGGATTTATTTGGCGTGTGTTCAAAGTTCATAAATAAATTTACTTTTTATTGATTAATATGAAAGTGTAATTAGATTATTGTTATTATAAATGATAGAGTTGAAATAAATGATTTTAAATATAAAGAAATTATATTTTAAAGGGATTTAACATTTTCAGGAGCAGTTTGAAGAAACTTCATAACTACTGAAATTTCTTCTTCTGATAAACCTTTCATCATGCGGTCATTGAAATCACGAAAGTTGTTCATAACTTTTTCTCTTTCACTCCAGCCTTTTTCTGTAAGAACTACGGCTTTAGAGCGTTTGTCTGAAAAAAGAGGTATGCGTTCGAGTAAAAGTTTTGTTTCCATTCGCTCAACTAATCCAGTAATTGATGCATTATTTCTTCCAATTGCTTGTGCTAGTTCGGTAAGGCTACAACGGTCGTGATACCCGAGGTAGATAAGTACAGCTGCTTGCGAAGTTCCTATTTTTGACGTTTTCTTCAAATAATTTTGAGCTTCTTTAGTAATTAAAGAGTGTGCCCTATCGAAGATAAAATAAAGTCTTCGATCTATAGGTCTAGCAATTGCCATAATGATTCCAGTTATTTTATAATCATAATATGCTTTAAAATATAAATTACAAAAGAAAAAGCCGCCTCACGGTATGAGGCGGCTTAATTTTGAAGTTTGGGCTTTACTAAGTGCTATACTTAGCTTCAAGAAATAATCTCTACCCAGTTTCGCTTTTACGAAAGTGCTAATTTAATAGCTTAGGGCAAACCCCCCAAAATAGATAAACAAAATCGACCTCCTTTCACAAACGCGGCCTCGGTATGAGACGGCTCTTATGTAAAATGTAATTTTTTTTAATAAAAATACAAGGCTAAATTTATCTTATCTTTACTATGTGCAGATACTATTTAAACTGAAATATTATCCGTTACATAAGTGACAGTGCATTAGCTAACGTGCTGACATGTAATTCTCTAGGAAAACAAAGGCCGAAATTATCGGGCAGAACGGCTAACACGCATAGGATCATCCAGAGCAATGATCACGGGTTCCAGGTCAGCCGGACTTGGAGCTGTATAGCGCACTCCATCAAAGGGTTCCGGTCCGGGGCCCCCTGGGTTGAAGAAGGCGCTGTACCCAGCTTCAAGTGAGGGAATTTCGACGAACGCTAATGGCTAGACTTTTTAGGGGTCAATTTAGAAGAGCTGGGTGTTAGATATAGCGCCACTTGCTGGTTACAATGCGTATAATCTGCAACTATGAGGGAACAAATTTAAGAGCTACTCCATTGTTGCAATATCTAAGACCGGTTGGATTTGGACCATCCTTGAATACGTGGCCTTGATGACCCTTGCAACAGCTGCAGTGATATTCAGTTCGGGTCATAAAAAGCTTCTTGTCAGTTTTAGTACCAATATTCTCATGAATGACATCATAGAAACTTGGCCAGCCAGTTCCAGATTCATACTTATGCTCAGATTTAAATAGCGGTTGATTGCATCCAGCACAATTATACTGACCGCTCCTTTTTTCCCAGTTGAGTTCAGAAGTTCCTGGTCTTTCAGTACCCTCTCTCCGTAAAACTGCGTATTCTAGAGATGTTAATCTGCTCTTCCATTCAGATTCTGGTATATTTATACATTTTGTATCATCCATCTTTGCATTCCCATATAATTCTGTGGAGTTAGTCTTCTTGCACGACAATAATAAAACAGCAATTAACTGCATTGATATGCTTCGTCTTGATGCTGTATATTTAAATTTTTTTTTGATTATTTCCATATTTATATTACGTTTTGTAACAATAAAAAGTTCTATAAATTAATTAATATGGGCAGAAAATAAACCCATCAAAAACCATGGAAGTATTAACAAAAACCCTGAAAACTTATTAGATTTGAAGATAAATAATGACTTTTCTTTATCTGCAGGTTTGAAAGCAAAAACCTGGTAAATTAGGTGAAATGCAAATGGGAATATTCCAGCTAATATAACGCATATTTCATATACATTTATTTGGTCGGCCTGAAGGAGTTTAGACAAAAAAATTAAAAATACTGATATGAGGTAACTAGTGCCAATCCCAGTTTTAACTCTTCTACCAAACTTCCTGGCGGTACTTTTGATTCCAACCTTAATGTCATCCTCAAGATCTTGGCAAGCGTAAATGGTATCATAACCTAGCGTCCAAAAAACAAGAGCGAGATAAAATAAAATTACTGGCAAATTAAGAGTAAGAGTCTTAGCAGAATAAGCAACCAAAACCGCCCAATTAAAGGTTAAACCTAACCAAATTTGCGGCCACCATGTGATGCGTTTCATAAATGGATATGCCATGACTAGAGGGATAGAGAATAGAGCAATAACTTTTGATATATTTGGTAATATTGCCCAACATAATAAACCGATGATGCATTGTAGGATTACCCATATCCAGGCTTGTTTATTCGAAACAGCACCAGATGGTAAAGGTCTTAAAGCAGTCCTATCCACTTGAATGTCGAGATTCTGATCTATTATATCGTTATAGGTACATCCAGCACCGCGCATCGCCACTGCACCTACTAGAATAAGAATTGCCCATTTTATATCCGATAGGTGTATTCCGTGCTGGTATGTGGAAAATGCTAACGCCATCCAGCCCGGTAGAGTTAGAAGCCAGTACCCTATAGGCCGGTCTAATCTAGAAAGTTGAAGGTAAGGTCTAATATTAGCAGGGGTATTATTAACCCAATGTGTTGAATTTGAATCTATCAATGTTGTATTCATAAGAGAATACTATATTAAAAATTATGTTTTTCTATTTATATTTTTAATATAAACCCCATACGTTGGAGTGAAATATATGCAAACCAGAATGTATATTAACTGTAAACTTGAAAAGGGTGCAATAATACGTCTTAACAAGGATCAATTTAATTACCTAGGTAATGTTCTCCGAAAACATAATGATGATAAAGTATCAGTATTTAATGGTATATCAGGAGAATGGAAGGCATCGATTAACTACCGCGGAAAACGATCCATTGATTTATTAATTGAGGAGAAAATATTAGAACAAGTTATTGTGCCTGACGTAATGCTCTGTTTTTCAAACATTCGTAAAAACCGAGTGTCTTTTATAATTGAAAAGGGAACTGAGCTAGGTGTAAGAACCTTTCAGCCGATTATTTCTGAACATACGCAGAGTGCATCTTTCAATATTTTAAAGGCAAAATATCAATCAGTACAAGCAGCTGAACAAACTCAAAGACTTGATATCCCAGAAATTATGCAGCCAAAAAGTTTGTTGGAACTATTAGGAGATTGGGATAATAATAGAGTACTACTTTTTGCAGACGAAAAAAAAGCTGTGATATCACCGGTTGATGTTATCGCAAATATAAGTTCCCCTGTTGGAATTTTAATAGGACCTGAGGGTGGATTTTCCAGTGTAGAAAGAAATTATTTAATGAGTAAAAATTTTACCAGGCCTATTTCCCTTGGGCCAAGAGTCTTACGTTCAGATACTGCCTCTTTGAGCCTTTTAACTCTTTATCAAGCGATAAGCGGTGATTGGAATTAGAGCTTTTTCATAATCATTCTTGCTTATTAATTTATTGATACTTTTGATGTCATAACATACAAAACTTTGAACAAAGGAGACATAAAAATGTATTTCAAATTCTTTTTTATGCTCTTGGTCCTTTTGGTTATTTATATGCTGGTAGTATTTTAGAATGTCATACAATAAAATATTCGACATGGTTGTCATCGGAGCCGGTTTATCAGGAGTAGGAGCGGCTTGTCGTTACAAAATTAAGTTTCCAAATGATAATATCCTTATATTTGAGTCACGTGCCAGCATTGGGGGCACATGGGATTTGTTCAAATACCCCGGGATTAGGTCTGACTCTGATATGTTAACACTTGGTTATGATTTTCGTCCTTGGACAGGTAATAAGACCTTAGCAGATGGTAAAAGCATTAGAGATTATATTCACTCTGTTGCCAAAGAGTATGATATAATGCAATTCATAAAATATATGTCAGAGGTTACCTCTGTCAATTATTCGACCAAAGAATGCTTGTGGCATATTACTCTAAAAAATTTGAAAACAGGATTGAATGAATTTGTTAAAACTAAATTTATAGTGTCATCAACAGGTTATTATAGATATGATAAAGGCCATACTCCTGCATTTTCAGGACAATCAAAGTTTTTAGGAAAGTTTATTCATCCTCAAAATTGGCCTGAGGATTTAGATTATAAAAATAAAAACATGATTGTCATTGGCTCAGGCGCAACAGCATTCACTCTAGTTCCTGAATTATCCAAAAAGGCCAAGCATGTTACAATGCTTCAAAGATCCCCAAGTTATGTCGCCTCTATTCCCTCAGTTGATAGAATTGGTATTATTGTGAGATCTATTATGCCAAAGAATTTAGCGTTTAAGGTAAACCGCTTTAAAAATATATTTCTTGCAAGATACCTCTATTTAAAGGCTCGTAACAATCCCGAGAAATCTCGAAATTGGTTTCGTAAAAAAGTAATTAAAGAACTAGGTACTAATTACCCTGTCGACTTGCACTTTAATCCAAAATATAACCCTTGGGATCAAAGAGTTTGTATGGTGCCAGATGGAGACATATTTTCTGCTATAAGGAATGGTAAGGCAAGTATAGTCACTGATGAAATAGACCAATTCGATGCGAGTGGTATATCATTGAAGTCGGGTGAATACCTTGATGCTGATATTATTGTATCGGCTACAGGCCTAGAAGTTTTGATTAATGGGGGTTGTGAAATTTACATTGATGGAAAAAAACAAGAACTTGCAGATTGTTTCGGTTATAAAGGTACAATGTATTCTGGGATTCCAAATTATTTCTCAATATTTGGTTATACTAACGCATCATGGACGTTGAGGGTTAATCTTATATCTGAATTTGTTTTAAGAGTTATCGAGTATGTAAAAATAAATGAATATAAAAAAGTGGTTCCTATAATGAAAGTAAGAATGCAAAAATACCCATGGATTAACTTTCAAGCAGGGTATTTTCTTCGTGTCATGGATAAACTACCTAATCAAGGTGACAGACATCCTTGGCTTAACTTGCAAGATTATAAGATTGATAAAAAATTGCTTACACAAGACCCAATAGACGATGGCGATTTAATATTCTCTGATTGAAACATTATTTGATTAATAGTTAAAGTATTTTTTTAGTATGAAATTTTTGTTATTAACTCCTTACTTAACTCTTTTTTAATTACTTATTACCTTGCTCACGTGTGAGTAGAATACTAAACGATTTTATGATCAGAAAAAAAAGTATAATTGAAAATAAATCTCAGATGATTGATCATCTTGCTTCTGGTTGCAAGCCATTGTCTGAATGGCGTATAGGCACAGAGCATGAGAAAATAGGTTTCTACACAAGCACGCTCAAACCACTAGAGTATCGAGGGGGCATTGAACCCATTTTGAATAAACTCCAACGGTTTAATTGGGAGCCTATTTTTGAAGATGGAAACATTATTGCATTAAAAAGAAATGGTGCATCTATATCCCTCGAGCCTGGTGGACAATTAGAGCTATCAGGTGCTCCTCTTGAAAATGTTCATCAAACTTGTTCTGAAGTGTCTAGGCATTTAAAAGAGGTTAAAGAAGTTGCAGACGAAATTGATATAGGTTTTATTTCATTAGGCTTTAGACCAGATACACGTCTTGAGGATGTGCCTATTATGCCCAAAGGGCGATATAAAATTATGCGTGAGTACATGCAAAAAGTTGGCACTTTAGGGCGAGAAATGATGTTTAGGACGTGTACTGTTCAAACGAACTTAGATTTTTCTTCTGAGTCAGATATGGTTAAAAAATTTAGGGTTAGCCTTGCCCTCCAACCTTTTGCAACAGCCTTATTTGCCAACTCACCATTCACTAATGGTAAATTAAATGGATATAAGTCCTATCGTTCACGTGTGTGGCTTGATACTGATAATGATCGAACTGGAATGTTGCCATTCGTCTTTGACGAGGGGTTTGGTTTTGAACAATATGTTGACTATGCTTTAGATGTTCCAATGTATTTTATTAATAGAGGTGGAAATTATATAGATGTTTCTGGGAGTTCCTTTAAAGACTTTATAAAGGGAAATTTGGAAGAGCTTCCTTCAGAAAAGCCTTCTCTATCTGATTTTGATGATCATTTGTCGACAATTTTTCCTGAAGTTCGTTTAAAAACTTTTTTAGAAATGCGTGGTAGTGATACCGGTCCTTGGAGTGAACTTTGCGCTATGCCTGCTTTTTGGGTAGGATTATTATATAACAACAGCTCTTTAGAAGCTGCATGGGATTTAATTAAAGATTGGACTTCACAAGAACGAAATCAATTAAGATGCGAGGTTCCGCTTACTGGTTTGCAGACTCAGTTCAGAGGTAAGCCAATTATTGAGCTTGTTAATGAATGTCTAAATATGTCTAGATTTGGCCTTAATGCTAGATCAAGAATTAATGGTCACGGAGATAATGAAAGTATATTCCTTCAAAAACTTTATGAGTTTACTAAAACTGGCAAGACCAATGCGGATAAATTAATTCATAAATATAACAATGATTGGGATAAGGATGTTATGAATATCTACAACGAGTGTCGTTATTAAATAAATTAATTTTTAAAAATTTTAATTGTTTAATTAATACAACTTGTTGTAACCAAATATTTTTGTTACTGACTCTCAGTTACTTTGAACTGTAACCTTTTTAGGGGAAAAGAATGTTTTACATAATACTTAGTGCAATAGCTGTTATCGGGGTTGCAATGTGCCTTTTTCAGATGAGAAGTCATCCTAAAGGGCTTTATATTCTCTTCTTTGCTGAAATGTGGGAGAGATTTTCATATTATGGCATGCGAGCGCTGTTGATATTATATTTAACAAAGCACTTCTTATTTACAGATGGTCAAGCTTATGGAATTTATGGTGCTTATACGACATTGGTATATGTAACACCTGTAATAGGCGGTGTTTTGGCTGATAAGTATTTGGGTCAAAGGAAAGCAGTTTTGTTTGGAGCAGTACTACTCGTTTTGGGTCATTTAGGTATGGCAATAGAGGGTGAGCCTGTTAAAGTTGCTAGTGAGCGTAGTGACTCTATCATGAATGTATTTTATCTTTCTCTTGCCCTCATTATTGCTGGGGTAGGCTTTTTAAAAGCAAATATATCAGCCATTGTTGGTGCTCTATATGAAAAAACAGATGAACGCCGTGACGGTGCATTTACAATTTTTTATGTTGGTATAAACCTTGGTGCATTTGGGGGTGCATTAATAGCTGGCTATTTGGGCGAAACATATGGATGGAAATATGGTTTCGGACTCGCAGGTTTAGGAATGCTCTTAGGTTTGATTGCATTTGCTTGGGGTAAGCCACTTTTAGAAGGTGCTGGTGAACCACCTAATCCTTCAGCTCTTGCAGTTAAAAGATTTATAGGAATATCCACTGAATGGCTTATTTATATTTTAACTTTTGTTGGTGTTGGCGTACTTTGGTTCTTAATTAGAGATGAGGGGGCTGTAAAGTTGGTTCTTTATTCGACCTTCGCTATAGTATATCTATATATAATAATTTCTTCAGTATTAACATTACCCCCTCATCCTAGGAATAGAATATTCGCCGCATTAATATTGATTTCAGTACAAGTTCTTTTTTGGGCATTATTTGAACAGGCAGGGTCATCACTTTCATTATTTACAGACCGTTCTGTTGATAGAACAATTTTTGGTCAAGAGATTAAAACTTCTGTTTTTCAGTCTCTAAATGCTATGTACATAGTTCTTCTAGGTCCTTTATTTGCTGCTCTTTGGGTTTGGCTTGGAAAAAGAAATTTAGACCCGTCAGCTCCAGCTAAATTTGGTTTGGGAATAATTCAGCTTGGTTTAGGGTTTCTCGTTCTAGTTTGGGGAGCGAATGCTGCTGGTTCTGAAATGACGCCAGTAATCTTCATTTTCTTAATTTATCTTTTGCATACCACAGGAGAGTTGTGTTTGTCGCCAGTAGGCTTATCTGCAATGACAAGGCTATCTGTTCCTAAAATGGTGGGTTTAATAATGGGAGCGTGGTTCTTAGCTTCTGGATTTGGTAATTTTGCCGCTGCCCAAATTGCTAAATTGACGACTGCTGATGGCGGCGGTGCAGATCAGGTAGTTCTAGTTTATTCAAGTGTTGGAAAACTTGCTGTAGGTGTTGGTGTTGCACTTATCTTAATTTCTCCATTGATAAAGAAAATGATGCATCTCGATACAATCAGTTCAGATGATGCATGATTTTTCTAAAGGTAGTTTGCATAAGATTTATCTAAATATTTGATCTGCGTAGTTTTATTGCGCAGATTAAAATGATATATTCTTTCATAAGATCATTCAAATAGCTTTGAAACAGACTCATCATTAGCGATGCGTCGTATAGCTTCTCCTAAAAGCGTAGCTATTGAAACTTCTCTAATTCTTTCACAATCTTTTACTTTTTTAGGCTGTGCAATAGAATTTGTTATTACCAATTCTGTTAGCTGAGATTTGTTGATTCTTTCTACGGCAGGGTCGCTAAGTACGCCATGTGTAATGTATGCTGATACTGAATTTGCCCCGTGGTCTTTAAGAGCTTTTGCAGCATTACATAGAGTTCCACCAGAGTCGATTATATCATCGTATAATATACAGGTTCTACCCGCTACATCGCCTATAATATTCATAACTTCAGACTCACCAGCTTTTGGTCTCCTTTTATCAACTATTGCTATATCGGCATCAAATTGTTTGGCGATAGATCTAGTTCTAACAACACCTCCAGTATCCGGAGAAACAAATAATAAATTTTTTCTATCGGCTTTAGAGAATTTATCTCTAATATCATCAACAAAAACAGGCTGACCAAATAAATTATCCGTTGGGATGTCAAAAAATCCTTGAATTTGACCTGCATGTAGATCAGCTGTTAAAACTCTATGTGCACCTGCTTTTGATATTAAATTGGCTACCAACTTTGCTGATATTGGAGTTCTACCGCCTGTTTTCCTATCTTGTCGTGCATAACCATAATAAGGTATAACAGCAGTTATTCTTTTTGCTGAAGCGCGTACTAGCGCATCAATAAGGATTAAGAGTTCCATGAGGTGATCATTTGCGGGTGCAGAAGTAGGTTGTATAAGAAATATATCTTCTCCTCTGACATTTTCATTAATTTTTGCAAAAATTTCTTGGTCTCTAAATCTTTCGATATCTATATGAGTTAATGGGACATCAAGCACATCTGCTATACTTGATGCTAAAGGTTCATTTGCAGTACCACTAATGAGCTTCATAATAATTATCTTTCATTATTAATTTTAGTTATCACTTAAGGCGCAAAATTAAGAAAGTAAATCAAGAGTTAAGCATTATAGAAGAAATATTCCTTCCATAGTCCTTAATTCCATTATGTGTATTATATCTATAGCTAAAATATTTGTCTGATAATTCATATGTGCAATCTGGAATTAAATCTATTTGATTTAGGTTATTTGACTGTAGATTCTCAAGTATGTATTTTTTTAAATCAAAATAAATTTTTCCATTTTTTTGTTTTTTAAAAAAAATGAGATTTGATTTATTTTTCTTTATGAACTTATCGTAAAACTCAATACCTACCTCATAATTATTCAGACTAATACATGGCCCTAGAACTGCATTTATATTTCTTTTATTAGCTCCTATCTTTTCCATAGCTTTGATTGTATTTGATATTACGCCTGAAAATGCACCGCGCCAACCAGCATGGCAACAGCCAATTATATTAGCATTGTGATCGCTGAATAGAATAGGTCCACAATCTGCTGACATGACCGATATAGCTAAATTTGGAGTACTGGTAACAATTCCATCAGCTTTATGGTCTTGATAAGTTTTGTTTTGAGTAACTGTCACTATTTTGGCGCTATGTATCTGGGTAAGACTTACAATTTTTACACCTTTTTGACTTAAAACAGATGAAACTATCTCTCTATTTTTTAAAACGTGATTATATTTATCATTTGAACCAAATCCTACATTTAGGCTTTCGTATTGATTAATCGATACACCCCCAACTCTCCCAAAAAAACCATGAGATACGTTTGCACCATCAAGTAATTCATGAGTTTTAAAGGGTACTGTCATCGTATACTTTCAAAGCCTAATGGTAATTCAAGTTTTTTTGATTGAAAACATATTACTTTAAATAATTCACCCATTTCATTCTTTGAAGTCAGTTTATTGAGCTGACGTAGAATTTTGTTTTTCGCTTCTGGTTTTGCCTTTAAAAGATTTTTTGCTCTAACTTTAATTCCCATATTATTTAAAAAATCTCCCTGTGTTATTACTTCGGTAACAGGTAAATTATTGGCTATTGAAAGATCAGTTAAATACTCAAAGTTCACTCTCGTAGTTAAATCAGATTTTCCTAAATCAGAAAAAACATCCATTTTTTTATGTGCTTTTAATGATTGTAGTGTATCGCCAAAATCTGTGGACGTATCTCCATAATCAATAAATAAAGCTCTAATATTATTTTTTAAGGATCTTTTTTTTAATTGATCTATTATTTGAGAGTAAGCAGGGCATAACTCTAATAGATCATTTTGGTCTGCCTTATAATGCGAAGTTGGAAAATCTTTTTCTTGCCATTCGGGTAATTCAATAGGCGATATTCCAAATACTAATTTATTGTTCTTTATAGTTACTAATCTTTCTCTCCAGCCTTTTAAACCTAATTTTTTGTTTGTTTGTATGAATTGTTTTATAGGTAAGCAATCCAAAAATTCGTTACCAAGAATTATGGCGGGCATATAGGGTATTTCTCTTATATCTGATGCCCAGTTAACGGGGCAGGGGCATTTATATAATGTTTCAGCTTGTATGGCTTCTAACACTGGAGATGCTTCAATAAGTGTAATGTTAATAGCTGATAAAAATTCTTGATCGAGTTTTGCTGATCTAAGGATATCTTGCATCATTATTCCACGTCCAGGTCCATACTCAATTAAGTTTATTTTATATGGACGGCCCATGTCATACCATGTTTGCATACACCACAATCCAATTAGTTCTCCAAACATTTGACTTATTTCTGGTGAAGTTATGAAGTCTCCATTTTCACCAAATGGATCACGAGTTGGATAATATCCATTATTTGGATCCAATAAACATATTGCCATGAATTCGGCTATCGTTATTGGGCCAGTTTCTTGAATCTTTTTATGGATTTGCACTGTTAGATTATTAGTCATTATTAATAGGCTTAGAGATTACTTTGTATATAATTAAAGCACCAATTACAATCATTGGAATCGAGTAGCCCATTCCTCTAGTTATTATGCCAAACTGTTGGATATTGTCCGGTTCTCTGAAGAACTCCACTAAAAATCTAAAGCAACCATATAAAAAAATAAAAAATCCAGTGCATAAGCCGGGTCTCATTAACGCCTTAAATTTAAACATGATAAACCTCAAGAATATAAAAATAACTATGCCCTCAAAAAAAGCTTCATATAACTGGCTTGGGTGCCTTGGAAGTAAGTTTGGATCAGTAGAAAATATTATAGCCCAGGGCATATCAGTTACTCGGCCATAAAGTTCTTGATTTAAAAAATTACCTAAGAACCTAACTGCAAATAATCCTATTGGGGCACCAATTGCTACAAGATCACTAAGGCGCCATAGATTGCATTTATATTTTAATTTTGTATAGTATACCGCAAAGCAAACCCCAAGGAATCCTCCATGAAAACTCATACCACCTTGCCAAACTTTAATTATATCTAGTGGAGAATTCCAAATAATTGATGTATTGTAAAGAACAACATATCCAATTCTGCCTCCGATAATTATCCCTAAAAGCGAATAAAACATAAGGTCTTGCAGAATTATTTTGTTTGGAATTTTATTTGCATCGATTTTTTTTGTTTTATGAGTCCACAAGTTAGGATTTTTTATCACTGAAATAGAATAGTAGTATCCACTATATATCGCTATAATATAGGATAATCCATACCATTTAATAGACAATGGGCCTATTTTAGCTATTTCACTACTAAGCCATTCTGGAAAAATTATTGCACCCAAAATATTTATGAAAAAATCAAACATTTTATAATCACTGAACCCATAGAAAAAAAACTAGAAAACTATTAAATATATGCTTATGTTAACACAGCACACATTAAAGTCTAATAAAGAGTATAATAATGCAAAGTAAGTCTAATCCAATTAATGATTTCTCAAACTTAGTTACCAATGCTGTCGGAGCAGTTAAGGGTTTAGAGGATGAAGTTAAGGCCTTAGGAAGATCGAAGGCTGAAAGTTTAGTAGCTGACTTAGACCTTGTTGGAAGGGAAGAGTTTGAGGTTCTTAAAACTCAACTTTTTCAGTCTGATGAAAAAATAAAAATATTAACTAAAGAGCTCAAAAAGTTAAAATCCTCTCTAAATAAATAGCATTTGCTAACTAATTTTATTAAGAAAAAATTTGTAATAGTCGGCAACATCTTTAGGTGCTTCAAGCTGAGGGTAGTGTCCTATACTTTCCAGCTCTTTGAGCCAGTTTGGATTGCATATAATTTGTTTATATTTTTTTATCATATGAGAACCTGAAACTGGATCCATCGATCCATTTATTAAAGCGATTGGAACTTTAGATTTTTTTAGCGCATATACCCATCTCTCTCTATTTTCTTTTCTATCTGATATATAACTAATTAAGTTATGAAATATATGACGTCCATTTTTATAATTTATTAAAGACCAAAAACCATCTAGTTCTGATTTGGAGGGTTTGGTTCTTGGGCCAAATACTTTATTCATCGAATTGTTGAATTGTTTTTGCGAGGTAAGTTTGTTTACTAGCCATCCAATTCGACTAAGCAAAAGTTTCTGAATAAATAATGCTTTATGGGTTTCAGGAAATAATCCTCCGTTTAAAAAGCAAACTGATTTGCAACGTGTTGTTTTTGTCATGGAGTTTATTCGTGCTAGAAGCTCTTGTGTAACTGTATCGCCATAATCGTGAGCCAATATGTGATAATTAATTAGTTTTTTATCATTAATTAATTCTTCAACTATATCGGCTTGCTCTAATATTGAATATTTGTGGGGGTCGGGTTTATCTGAAAAACCAAAGCCAAGCATATCCATTGCTATTAATCGGTAATCTTTCTTTAATAAAACCCATATATCTTTCCAGTCCCAACTGGATGTTGGAAATCCATGTATTAAAACTATTGTATCTTTATTTTTATCTTTTGTATCCTGGACAAAGATATCGTAACCCTTGCAAGAGATTAGATTTCCTGCTTTTTTCCATTCTTCTATTGAAATCATTTTTAAAGGCCTAAATAATTTTTTTGCATCACCTTGACGTCCATTATTATAAGATCATTATACATAAGATTAGGAGGCAATATGAGCATTGATTGTGATTTATATATAAAAAATGGACTTATGTTTAATGGTAGTGGAGAGTATCCTGTCATTAATGACATAGCAATATCTAAAGGTATAGTTGTTGCTGTAGGTAAAGATCTAAAAGTTGCAAACAATGTTAAGACTATTGACGCAAGTAATGAATGGGTAATGCCTGGATTGCTCGATATTCATACTCATTATGATTTAGAAATTGAAATTTCACCAGGTTTAAAAGAATCAGTTAGACACGGAACGACAACAGTTGTTATGTCTAATTGTTCGCTTGGATTGGCATTTGGCTCACAAAGAAAAGATAATGATGACCCAATTGTGTCATGCTTTGCTAGAGTAGAAAATATACCTAAACATGTTCTAAAAAAAGTCGCTGATAAAGTTTATTGGAATACTTCATCAGAGTATATCGAACATTTAAATAAATTAAAACTAGGAGCTAATGTTGTTCCTATGATCCCGCATTCAATGCTTAGAATTGAAGTAATGGGCCTAAAGGATAGCGTTAGTCGTAACCCAAGCTCTGAAGAACTAGACAAAATGAAGTCACTCTTAAAAAAAGGCTTAGATGAGGGTTATGTTGGTTTTTCAACTGACTCTTTACCTTTTCATTTTTTAGCTAATGACCCAAATAGAAAAAAACAAATCCCCACTCAATTTGCACCATTTTCTGAGTTAAAATCACTAACTTCTGTAGTCAGAGCGTATGACCGAGTATGGCAAGCTACTCCCCCTAAAGACAGTCCTTTTAAAGTAGTAAGAACATTTTTACTCACTAGTGGAAGGCTTTATAAAAAACCTTTAAAAACAACTGTAGTAGCTGCCTTGGATATAGAAAGTAACGGTTCAATTATTAAATTAGCAAAAACTTTAACGCGTGTTTTAAACTCGAAACTTATTGGTGGGAAATTCTATATGCAAGCTTTGGGAGCTCCTTTTAAGATTTGGTCCGATGGTTTGTTTAACCCCTTATCGGAAGAAATTGATGAAATGAGAGAGTTAATTGAAACAGATTTAAATGATAGGCGTGCTAGAATTTTAATTTTAGAGAATGAGGATTTTCGTAAACGGTTTAAAAAAATGTGGATGAAAGGAAAGACTGGTTTAAATTTTGCGAGGTTGAAACGACTTATTAACAGAGAGGATTATGCATTTAACCGTAATCTCGGTGATATGTTTATAGATAGATGCCCGATTAATCACTGGGTTGGACTGAGTTTTGAAGATGTTTATGAAGACATAAAAAAGGGTAACGCTCCTGAAGGTTTTGAATCGATTGCTGATGAATCTGATTTTGTACTCACTATGCTTAAGGTATTTGATACTGATTTAGTGTGGAATACTACCAGTGCTAATAGAGATTCAAACCAAATTAGAAAGCTATTGATGGACCCTCTTTTACTTCCAGGTTTTAATGACTCTGGGGCGCACCTTACTAATATGGCTTTTTATGATTGTAATTTAAGATCATTAAATATTGCTCAGGAGGGTGGTGTTTTAGATGTCAGTTATATGATAAAAAGATTAACGCGAGATGCAGCAGAAATTTTTGGTATTTCANGTGGCCAAATAAAGGTTGGAGCGAGAGCAGACATAACTATAATCAACCCTGAAGCGCTAAAAGTATATAATGGTGAAAAAAATGTTCAAAGAATTTATCGCGATGATTTTGAGCATGAACAACTTGTAAACCGTTCAGACGGTGTTGTTACTGCAACTATAGTGGCAGGACGGCCNATTTGGCAAAATAATAAATTTGCAAATGATATAAACAAGTCAAAATATGGTATGTGCTTACTNGCGAGTTAAAATATTTTTTAGTATTGNTTTTATAGATAGCCTTTTAGTGAACATGGTTTATAGAAGTTTAAAAATTGTATCATTAAANAAAGGATTATTCATGTTAGCTCTAATACAATCTGGTATATCTGTATTTGGAATTTCTATCGACCCTGCCTTATTTTGTTTCGGGTTAATTGCATTAATATTTGGCGGTTTAAACATATTGGAATATAAACGATTTGATTAGAACTAGAACATGCTAATTTCCATTTTAATGCTATTGCTTGGAATTTCTTTACTTATTTATTTCGGTAATAAAATGGTAGAGAGTGCAGCATCTTTAGCAAGAAATCTTGGTGTTTCAGGATTAATTATTGGACTAACTATAGTCGCTTTTGGTACCTCAGCCCCAGAACTTGTTGTTGGTATAAGGTCTGTTACAACTGGGGTAGGGGAGCTTGCATCCGCAAATGTTATAGGGTCAAATATAGCTAATGTTCTTTTGGCATTAGGTATTCCATCTATAATAATGGCTATACCTACAAATACAATCGGAGTGGCACGCAATGCATCAATTGCATTGTTTGCATCACTTTTATTAACATTTATGGTGTTTGTAAATAATCCTTTATTATTTTGGCAAAGCTTCATATTCTGCATGGGTATTATATTATATCTTATATGGATGTATAAATTGTCATCTTCCGGAGGGGAAGACCCTATTTTATCTGAACTAATCAACGAAGCTCAAACTAATTCTAGTTCAAATTCGAAGACTTATTTGGTGATTACTTTATTAATCGGTATAGTAGGTTTATTATTGGGTGGACATATAATAGGGGAAGACCCTATTTTATCTGAACTAATAAACGAAGCTCAAACTAATTCTAGTTCAAATTCGAAGACTTATTTGGTGATTACTTTATTAATCGGTATAGTAGGTTTATTATTGGGTGGACATATAATAGTTAAAAATGCTGTGCTAATAGCTACAGCTTTAGATATATCTGAAACATTAATAGGTTTAACTATTGTCGCAATAGGAACTTCTCTTCCTGAAATAGCAACCGTTATAATTGCATCTTATCGTGGGCAGTCACAAGTTGCACTTGGTGGAATTATTGGTTCAAATATTTTTAATTTACTTGCAGTTCTGGGGATATCTGGTTTGACTGGCCCAATAGATGTAAATTTCTCAATAATTAGTTTTGATATTTGGATAATGTTATTAACTGCCTTAATATTAGTATTATTAGTTTTAAGAAGAAAACCCATAGGAAGAAAAACTGGGATATTATTTTTATTAGGCTATGTTGTATATTTGCTAGTGATAATTAACCGTGGGATGTAAAATAATACAATGTCTGAGCTTATATTCGAAATAGAAAAGGATTTTCAGTTTGAAGCTGCCCATTACTTTGGTCACTCAGATGCTAATGATTTATTTAAGAAAATTCATGGTCATAGTTTCTCTGGCACTGTAACCCTCTCGGGAGGGGCTCAAGAGAGTAAAGGCTGGGTTAAAGATTTTTGGAAAATTGAAAAAATAATTTCAAGTGTTATAGATACATTAGATCATGCGTTACTTAATGATATTGATGGACTTGAAAAACCTGCTTTAGAGCAATTAGCTAAATGGATATTTTTGAAGCTAGATATTCTCCTTGATGGACTAGTTTCGGTTGAAGTTCGAAGAGAGTCATGTGGCGAAAAAGCTAGAGTTAAAAAGAAATGACTAAGGCTGTATTAATAACAGGTTCTGGAGCACGAATAGGGGCTTTTTTAGCTAAAAATTTAGCTGAACACGGTTGGGCTGTTGCGATTCATTATAATAAAAGTAAAGAAAGTGCTGAGATTTTATACAAAGAAATTAAAGGAAAGGGTGGAGATGTTGCTCTTGTAAAAGCTGATCTTTTTGACTCTAGTGATTTAGATACATTAATTCAAAAAGCATCTGAAAATTTGGGTTTTAATTTAACAGCACTTATTAATAATGCTTCAACCTTTGAGGAAGATAATTTAGAAAATTTCACTGATAGTTCCTTCGATTATCACATGGATATAAATTTACGTGCTCCCTTGGTTCTAAGTCAGAAATTTGCAGAACAATTGCCAAATAATACTAAAGGTCAAATAATAAATATTATTGACCAGCGTGTTTTAAAGGCTGATCCAAGTTTTTTTACATACTCGATTTCAAAATCTGCTTTATTTTGGGCTACAAAAACTATGGCACAATCACTAGCTCCTAACATTAGTGTTAATGCTATTGGACCAGGCCCGACAATTAAGAATTATATTCAATCTGATGAAGATTTTGATAGTGAAATTAATTCAACTTTACTAAAGAATGGATCACCACCAGATGAATTGCTAAGGGGTATTATGTATCTACTTTCTGGCTCATCAGTTACTGGCCATATGATACCAATAGATGGTGGTCAGCATCTTTCATTCACTTCTTGATAAAATTTCTTTGTGCTCTAAAAGGTTTTTTTAATATAATAGTATGTAATTTAAACAAAGCAAAATATAAGAGATAAATATGTCAACTGTATTGCTAATAATACAATTAATTATCAGCCTGATATTAACAGGATTAATACTGATCCAAAGATCTGAAGGCGGGGCTTTGGGTATAGGCGGCGGCGGCGGCGGATTAATGTCTGGGAGGTCAGCAACAAATTCTATTTCACGGTTAACATGGATTTTAGGAACTGTATTTATTATCAATTGTTTAGCTTTATCAATAGTTTTCAACATGGAAAATCAAAATACTTCACTTATTGATGATACAAATGCTGTTGCCCCCTTGACTGAGACAGTAGATTCAGTTGATACAACAATCCCGTTAGATGATGAAACTTCTAATCCTTAGACTGCTTAAGAAGGTAAATCATCAAAGGCACTAAAGATGCTTAATTAAACGAATTAACGTTTTTCTAGGCGCTTAAGTTTTGATTGGACGGGCTTCATGGTTAGTTTAACCCCAAAATATATTTTTATTACAGGTGGTGTGGTTTCTTCATTGGGAAAGGGTCTAGCTTCCGCAGCTTTAGGTGCTCTTTTACAAGCTAGAGGTTATAAAGTTAGATTGAGAAAACTTGATCCCTATTTAAATGTGGATCCGGGAACTATGAGTCCTTATCAACATGGTGAAGTATATGTAACTGACGATGGAGCAGAGTCTGATCTTGACTTAGGCCATTATGAGAGATTTACTGGTGTTTCTGCTGCCCAATCAGACAATATAACTACAGGCCGTATTTACTCAAATATAATCAGTAAAGAAAGAAAAGGTGAGTACCTTGGAGCAACTGTGCAGGTAATACCTCACGTTACTAATGAGATAAAAGAATTTATTACATCTGATGCTGGAGATGTTGACTTTGTATTATGCGAGGTCGGAGGTACAGTGGGTGATATTGAAGGTTTGCCATTTTTTGAAGCTTTACGTCAGCTTAGACAGGAGTTACCTATTAACCAAAGTTGTTATATGCATGTAACTCTAATGCCATTTATTGCCGCTGCAGGTGAAATGAAAACAAAACCCACACAACATAGTGTAAAAGAATTACGTTCAATAGGTATACAGCCAGACATTCTTCTCTGTCGAACTGAAAGAGAAATTAGCGATAGTGACCGTAAAAAAATTAGTCGGTTTTGCAATGTTAGAGAAAGTTCTGTAATTCAAGGTCTGGATGCTAATTCAATTTATACTGTCCCTTTATCATATCATTATGAAGGACTTGATAAAGAGGTACTTTCGCACTTTAATATAATCGATGCACCAGCCGCAGACCTAACAAAATGGCAAAAAATATCGGATACACTTAAAAGTCCCGATGGAGAAGTAAGTATTGCTGTTGTAGGAAAATATACAGTATTACCAGATGCTTACAAGTCTATAACTGAAGCACTTGTTCATGGCGGTATAGCCAATAAAGTAAATGTTAAGATTAAATGGTTTGAGTCGGAGGAATTTGAAAATAACGATGATATAGAAATACTAAAATCTATTCATGGTATACTTGTTCCAGGNGGATTTGGAAAAAGAGGGTCTGAAGGTAAAATAAAAGCAGCTAATGTAGCTCGCACTTTAAGCTTACCTTATTTTGGAATTTGCTTTGGTATGCAAATGGCAGTCATCGAAGCTGCTCGTAATTTAGCAGGAATTGAAGATGCAAGCTCATCAGAATTTGATACTAAAGGTGAGAATATAGTGGGTTTGATGACAGAATGGTTCAAAGAAGGTCAAGCAGTTCATCGCAATTCTGAAACTGATTTGGGTGGAACCATGCGGTTAGGGAAATATCCAGCTGTATTGACTAAAGGTTCAGTTGTAGCAAGAGAATATGGGAAATTAAAAATTTCAGAACGCCACCGCCATAGGTATGAAGTTAATATTGAATATAAGGAAAGATTAGAGGCTGTCGGTTTATTATTTTCTGGTATTTCACCAGATGGACTATTACCTGAGATAGTAGAAATACCAAATCACCCATGGTTTGTAGGTGTGCAATATCACCCTGAATTGAAATCTCGACCTTTTGATCCACATCCATTATTTTCTGGTTTTATAAAAGCTGCACTCATGCAAAGTAGATTGGTTTGAATAAAGTGTTTTCAAGTTTTAAAAATATNNTATTCATTTCTGTATGTTGCATTTATTTCTTACTAGTTGCATGTCAGTCAAAGCCCTTAACAGCATGGAATTTATTGAGTTCTGAATCGAAAATTAATTATGTGTCTGTTAAAAATAATGATTTAATGGAAAATAATAGTTTTGAAATTTTTGAGGGGTTTGTTGGATTAGATGGTNAAGCTGAGCTAATAATAGATCTTAATTCAGTAAATACAAATAACGATATTCGTGATGAACGTATGCGTGAAATACTTTTTAAAACTGAAACACACCCATTTGCTAAAATTACTGCATTACTTGACTTGTCTGATTATGAGAAACTGTCTATTGGTTCCAGTCTTGTAAAAAATCTTGATTTTAATTTTAGCTTTCAGGGTCTAAGTAGTACTTATGAAGCTAAAATTGAAGTTTATAGGCTTAGTGTAAATAAGGTCTTAGTTAAAAGTGTTGAACCCATATTCATCTATGGTGATGACTATGATTTATACCCTGGGCTTCAAAAATTACAGAAATTGGCTGGTTTAGATAGTATAACGCCTGTAGTACCAGTTATTGTTTCTCTAATATTTGAAAGATAAAGAGGTTTTATTATACACTGAAGCTTGTACCGCATCCACATCCAGCAGTTGCATTTGGATTATTTATTTTAAATGACGATCCAATTAGCTCATTAACAAAATCTATAGTAGCGCCAGATAAAAATTCTAAGCTTATATTATCAATTAAAACTTTCGCTCCATTTTTTTCAACGAGATGATCCTCTTTTTCAGCTATATCGGCAAAATCATATTTATATTGAAAGCCTGAGCAACCTCCTCCTTGAACTGAAATTCTCAAGAATTTATCAAACCCTTGATTTTTCATTATCTTAGAAATTTGTTTTGCAGCATTTTCTGTTAATGAAACTAATGTGGTGTTATCTGGCATATTGACTATATAAGGTAATAAATCACAAAGTTAAAGGCTTAGATATGAGTAAATTTTCTGCTTACCGTCAGCGCGCTGTATATGCTGTTGACCCTGAGAATTACAAAGGAAGGCGTATTCCACAAAAAATCACATCAGAAAGAAGCCCATTTCAGCGTGATAAAGATAGAATTATACATAGCTCTGCTTTCCGTAGATTGAAGGGTAAAACCCAAGTATTTGTTGCACATGAAGGTGATCACTATCGAACTCGATTGACTCATAGTTTGGAAGTATCTCAGATTGCCAGATCTATTTCGAGAGTTTTAGGTCTTGATGAAGATTTATCCGAGTGCTTAGCTCTAGCTCATGATTTAGGTCACCCCCCCTTTGGGCATTCGGGTGAGGATGCACTATCGACAGGAATGATCAATTATGGTGGTTTTGATCACAATGCTAATACATTACGGATAGTTGAGCATATTGAAGGTAGGTATGCGGAATTTGATGGTTTAAATTTAACTTGGGAAACTTTGGAGGGGATAGCCAAACACAATGGACCCTTAATTAAAGATAAATCTGAATCAAAAAAATTACCATGGGCGTTGGTCTCTCTTGAAAATTGGGAACGTCTTGACTTGCATACATACGCTAGTGCAGAAGCACAAGTGGCAGCTATTGCAGATGATATTGCATATAATAATCACGATATTGATGATGGTTTAAGGGCCGGTTTATTTTCAATAAAAGATATATCTGAAGTTCCAATTGTTGGTGAAACATTTATCAAAGTGAAAAAAAAGTATCCTCTTATCTCTGAAAATCGCCTTATTCATGAAGTTGTAAGAGATATGATCGGATTTATGGTCAAAGATGTGTTAACGGAAACCCGTCAAAGACTTAATGATTCTAAACCAGGAAGTTCTGATGAAGTAAGATATCTCGGATATCCTATTTGTGACTTTTCAGAAAGTTTTCGTGAGAAAGAAGCACCTCTACGAAAATTTTTATATGAAAATATGTACCGGCATTTTCGTGTAAATAGGACTATGGGACAAGCGAGACGTATAGTAAAAGAGCTATTTGAGCTTTTTTTATCTGATCCTTCTTTATTACCTTCCGAATTGCAGAAAAAAGCTTCTGATCCATATTCAGAAATCACCGCAAGGACTGTTTGTGATTACATTGCAGGAATGACAGATAATTATGCAATAAATGAACATAAGCAACTTTATTCTACTTCTGGTTATATATAATTTAAATTGGGAATGCATAATTTTTTAAATTCAATATATTAGAATTTGCGAATCAATGATTATTTTAGATCTGGAATTTTTTAGATCTATGACTGTATGAATGTAAACAATATGTTTTCTACAAATAAAAAACAACATAATTCTATTTCTTCCTTTGATGTTAGGGAGAGTGTGGGACCTATAAGTTTGTTAAAACTGTTGATTTTAATAAGTTTCTTGGTCGCCATTTTAATTATTTGTCTAAAAGTTTACCAAGGTGGCGTAAGAGAGAGAGCAGAACCCCCAACAATAGCTGGTGATAGAGCTCCATTTAAAGTTATACTCGAGGAACCTGGAGGAGTTGAAACGCCTGACCAAGATAAAACTATTTATTCGGTAATGGAGGCAGATATACCCAATATTAATGTAACTCCGAAAGAAGTAGTAGAAAGTCCTATAGACTTTTCTGAAATTGTTACTGAAAGTTCGGTTGGTTTACCTCAAAAACTCAGCTCATCAAAAGTAGAGGCAATTAATCGAGTAAGTCCAGTCTTAAGCTCCTCAGATAACATAAAGACATCTGGTCCTGGTTATATTAAAACTGCCCCAAATCTTACGAGTGATTTTGTAATACAAATGGCGTCTGTTCGGAGCAAAGAAACAGCAGAGTACCTTTGGAGCGATATCAAAATAAAACATAAAGATCTATTTTATCCAGATCTTTATCATAACATTAAGATTGTAGATTTAGGGAATAAAGGAATATATTACCGGTTAAGGGTTGCTGGTTTTACAGATAAAGTAGCAGCTGGTATATTTTGTGAGAAACTTAAGGATTTAAATCAGGCCTGCTTTGTAACACGGAAATAATGTGCGTAAACTTTCTGTAATTTTTGGTTTGTCGGGCTTTACGCTTTCACAAAAAGAAAAAGATTTTTTTCAAGAAGTTAATCCTTGGGCTTTTATTCTTTTTAAGCGTAATGTTTTTAATAAAGAGCAACTTTATAGTCTAACATCTGATTTACGTCAGGCTTTAGGTAGGAATTGTTTAATATTTATTGATCAAGAGGGAGGACGTGTTCAACGTTTAAATAGTCCAAATTGGCCAAAGTATCCTTCAGGTTCTTTTTATAATGATTTATATTCGATAAATAAAGCACTAGCTTTAAGATCAGCTTACTCAGCTTTTAGGATGATCGCAGATGATTTGCGTGAATGTGGTATAACAGCAAATTGTGCTCCAGTTTTGGATATTCCAGTTGAGGGTGCAGATCCTATTATATCTGATAGGGCTTATGGCCAGAATGCCTCTCAGGTAATTGATATCGCTAATGCCGTTATGGCTGGTTTAATGTCAGGTGGCGTGGTTCCTGTAATTAAGCATATACCAGGCCATGGTAGAGCTAATGTTGATAGTCATAAAGAATTGCCAAAAATACCATCAAAATTAAAAACATTAAGGAATTCAGATTTTTTGCCTTTCAAATCCCTTAAAGAGGCGCCCATTGCAATGACTGCTCATGCTGTTTACGAATGCAGTTCGAAATTACCTCTAACTGTATCAAAGAAGTCTTTTGAAGGCCTAGTTAGAAAAGAAATAGGATATAATGGTCTTGTTATGAGTGACGACCTTGATATGAGGGCGCTTAGCGGAGATCTGACAAAAAGAACGATAGCGAGTTTAAATGCAGGCTGTGATATTGCTTTACAATGTTCAGGTAATCTAGAAGCTATGAATAAAGTAGCTAAAGGAGCTAAGACTTTAGAGGGCATAAGCCTGTACAGAGCTACAGTAGCAGATTACTGTAGTGATATTTTCGATTGCATTGATAGAGAAGTACTAAAGAATGAACTAAATTCTTCAATTGTATTTCACCAGAAATATTTTTAATGAATTGAGGTTTGATTATGAGCGAAGCATTTCAAGAAGATTTTGATTTTAAAGTTGCTAATGATGCGGCCGATGATGGGCTGGCTTTATTAGTCGATATAGATGGATATGAAGGTCCTTTGCATCTTTTACTTGACCTAGCACGCAAACAAAAAGTTGATATAACTAATATTTCAATATTAGAATTGGCTGACCAATATATTAATTTTATAAAGAGTGCTAATGATTTACGAATTGAACTAGCAGCTGATTATTTAGTAATGGCCTCTTGGCTCGCTTATTTGAAATCTCGTTTGATTATTCCAAATGAGACTGAAGATGATGTTCTTGATGAGACCGATAGTATGGCACTTCATTTAGCTTTTAGACTCGAAAGACTTGATGCAATGCGTATAGCAGCCCAAGGTTTGTTAAGCTTGCCTCAATTGGGTCAACAAGTTTTTAAACGTGGAATGCCTGAAGGACTACGGTCGCGTAAAACACATTTATGGGAAGCTGAAATATTTGATATATTAAGTGCATATGGTATCTCAAGGTCAAGGTCAGTAATGCAACACCACAAAATAGAAAAGCCTATGATACTTTCTCTTTCAGGCGCAAGAAAACGGTTAATGAAGGCTATACTATCTATTTCTTCTAATTCTAAAATATGGACTGAATTTGCGAACTTGTTACCTCAAAAAAATGATTTTGACGAAGGTGTTCCAATTGAATCTATTGAGGCCAGTACATTGTTAGCTAGTCTTGAACTTACCAAAGAGGGTGACATTCAAGTACGGCAAGATAGTTCTTTTAGTCCTATATACATACGTAATAATAAACAATAATTTAGAAAGTAAATCATGAAAAAACGCGTTCAAAGTGCATCTAATGGCGTAAGCAATTCTGTATCTAACTTGAAAGCTAGATTGTTCTCAGATTCTGAAGTAATTATGGATAATGATTTAAGATTGCTTGAGGCATTATTGTTTGCTGCGGTTGAGCCCATTGATACACAAACATTACGCGAAAGGTTAGGCGCTGACGTAGATGTAAGTGTTTTATTAGCACATTTGCAGAAAGATTATGCAGGTAGAGGTATTAATTTGATTCGAGTTGCTGATGCATGGAGGTTTCAGACTTCAATTGATTTACAAGCTGATTTAGTTGACCTTAAGGAGATACCAAAAAAGCTTTCAAAAGCAGCATTAGAAACGCTAGCGATTATTGCTTATCATCAACCAGTAACTCGCGCGGAGATTGAAGAGGTAAGAGGAGTTGCTGTATCTAAGGGCACTGTTGATGTTTTGATGGAATTAAAGTGGGTTAGGTTAAGAGGTAGAAGACGCACTCCAGGCCGTCCTGTTACATACGGAACTACTGATGCATTTTTAGCTCATTTTAATTTAGAAGAAATATCTGATTTACCGGGTCGTGAAGATTTACGCGCTGCTGGGTTGCTTGACCCAAGACTACCCAAAGACTTTGAAATTCCAGAGCCAATGATGGCCGATGATATAAATTTAGATGAAGAAGTAGAAGATTTTGAAGGTAAAAATCAATTTTTTGAAGACTTTTTATCTGAATCTTGAGTTTTTTCAGACTATTATATAATTTTTTTAAATAATGTAGTCTTGTATAGAATGCTCAGGGAAGCTAAAAGAAAATATATCAAGAAAGAAAAGAATATGGCTATAGGACCTTTACAGATAATAATAATACTTGTCATCGCATTATTGGTTTTTGGTGGCAGAGGAAAGATTTCATCAATTATGGGTGACTTTGGAAAGGGTATAACATCTTTTAAGAAGGGCTTAAAAGATGATTCTGATGACAAAGTTAACTCACCAGAAGAAGCTCTAGATGTAACACCTAAAAAAGACAAGTAAACAATTAGAGGATATCCGTGACACCTCAATTTGGCTTTTCTGAAATATTAATATTGGCTTTATTAGCAATTATAGTTGTGGGTCCCAAAGACTTACCAGTCTTAATGAGAAATATTGGTAAATTTTTTTCAACTTTGCAGTCTTTAGGTAATGAATTTAAGACTGCTTTTGCGGATATGGATGCGACTAATGAAATTTCTGAAATCCAAAAAGAAATAAGTAGTTTAAAGGACTTTGGTAAGTATGAAAATTTTTTGGATAGTGATATAAAGGAAGAGTTGTTTAGTCTTGATGCAGAATTAAGAGAAGAGATTTTACCTAGTGATAAAAAAACTGATGGCTCTGTTTCATGAATAAAAATAAGTTAATCAATAAAATTGATGACACAAAAGCTCCACTGATTGATCATTTAGTGGAATTAAGACAAAGACTCATTAAGTGTATACTAGCAATAATATTTGGATGTGTATTGTGTGCTCCATTTCTGAAGGAAATTATGGAGATTTTAATATGGCCATTTGATGTTGCTATAGATAGGTATAATTATTCTTTGATCGCTAATGGTGCCGAAGAAATTAAGCTTGACCTTATTGCAACTCATCCAATGGAAACCTTTTTCGTTAAATTAAAAATTGCTTTATTTGGCGGCATTGTCCTCTCATTTCCAATATTGGCTTATCAACTTTATCGTTTTATTGCACCTGGCTTGTATAGAAATGAGAGGAAAGCTGTATTGCCCTATCTGGTTATTTCACCATTCCTTTTTTTTCTAGGTGCTTCTCTTGTTTTCTTTTATATCTTTCCATTTGTTATGGAGTTTGCTTTAAATCAACAGACTTTAAGTGATAAAAATCAAATTGATTTATTAACTAAAATTAGTGATTATTTAAGGCTATCAACTACACTTTTTCTTGCTTTTGGTTTTTCTTTTCAACTTCCCGTAATATTAAGTCTTTTAGCACGAGCTGGCGTAGTCACTTCTGAATCTCTTAAACGTTCACGAAAGTATGCTATTTTTTTTATAGCTGTATTTGCTGCATTTGTTACACCGCCAGATCCGATTACTCAAATCGTATTGGGCAGTGCAATTTACTTGCTTTATGAGTTATCAATTTTTTCAAGTCATATAGTTGAATCTAAAAATTAAAAAATTATCATTGGTTAACTTAAAATTCTTAGTATACTCAATTTGGGCATTGCATATGCGTATTAGGAGTTTATATAAACTTTAGATCTCGTATATGAGCTATTTTTTTTGGGGGTACTATGTTGAACTTAATTATGCAAACGTCGCCAGGTGGCGCAGGTATTATACAGAACTTTTTGCCTATACTGTTGATAGGTATTATCTTTTATTTTTTATTAATTCGTCCTCAAAATCAGCGAATGAAAGCTCATAAAAATATGTTATCTGAAATCTCAAGGGGAGATGTTATTGTTACCAATGGCGGGTTAGTTGGTAAGGTCAAGAAAGTTTCAGATGAGGAATTAAATGTTGATTTTAACGGAAATGAAATCAAAGTAGTACGTACTATGATTGCTGATGTAAGAAATAAGCCTGCCCCTGCAAATGATACAGGAAAAAAGAAAAAATAACTAAACATCGATAAATAGGCTGTCTATACAATCATGCTGTTTTTTTCAAAATGGAAAATATACTTAATACTGAGCTGTTTACTTTTAGGCTTCTTTTTTGCTTTGCCCAATGTTCTCTCGAGTAATACACGAGCAAATATGCCTAGTATGTTCAACAGGACAATTAATTTAGGTCTTGATTTGCAAGGTGGTGCTCACATGCTACTAGAAGTTGATCTCTCAAGTGTAATGTCTCAAGCTCTAGAAAACGAAAAGGAAACAATAAGACAAGAGTTTCGTGAGGCTAATAGGCTTAGAACCGAAACAATTCGCGTTGATTCTGAAACAGATTCCATTTTTGTAAGATTAAGAAATAAAGAAGACACTGAACGGGCATATGATTTATTGCAATCTCTTTCTAAGCCTATCGACCCATCAAGTCTATCGCAAGAAAAAACAACCTCAATTAAGAGGGATGGCGATAAAGACTTCAGAATAATGATTACAGAGGCAAATGTTGCTGATATTCAAAAAAGAACTATTGCACAATCAATGAACGTCCTCAGGCGACGAATAGATCCACAAGGCACTACTGAAATGACTATAGCTCCTGAGGGTGATGATCGAATTTTACTTCAAATACCCGGTGCTAAAAATGTTGATGACATAAAAAGTGTTATAAACAAAACTGCTAACTTATCTTTTCATATGGTTAGGAAGGAAAGCAATAATGAAGCGGCTCTTCGTTTGGCGCAAGAAAAAGGAACAGTTCCTCCAGGCGCTGCCTACTTTTCACAAGAGTTGGGTGGTGGTCTTATTGTTGAAAGGCGCACAAAAATTACTGGAGAATGTTTAAAGACTTCTAGTGAGGGTCTTCATCCCGAAGGAAACTACCCAATAGTTAATTTTACATTTAATATAAGATGCGCACGACTTTTTGGTGAGTTAACTTCCAAAAATATTGGACAACGATTTTCAGTTGTTCTTGATGATATAATCATAACTGCCCCACGCATTAATGGGGCTATAACTGGTGGTTCAGGTTTCATTGAGGGAAGCTTTACTCTAGAAAGCGCGCGTGAGCTTTCATTACTTTTAAATGCTGGCGCACTACCCGCTAAACTTGTAATTGTTGAGGAAAGAACTGTTGGGCCCGGTTTGGGTCAAGATTCGATAAATGCTGGTAAAATAGCATCAATTATAGGCCTCATTGGTGTAGGCTTATTCATGTGGATATCATATGGTTTTAGATTTGGAACAATTGCCAACATAGCTTTATCAACTAATATAATTTTAATTGCAGGCGCACTGTCTTTATTCGGATCAACATTAACTTTACCTGGAATTGCTGGGATTATATTAACTATTGGTATGGCTGTTGATGCTAATGTGCTAATTTTTGAAAGAATAAGAGAAGAAGCTCATTTGGGACGGCCTCCAGTTAATGCTATTGAAACTGGTTACCGTAGGTCTTTGGCTCCGATTTTAGATGCGAATATAACTACTTTAATAGCAGCTGTAACTCTGTATTTCGTCGGATCCGGCCCTGTAAGAGGTTTTGCAGTTACTTTAGCTATAGGTATAGTTATGTCAGTTTTTACCGCCGTTATTGTTGCTCGTTTGATAACAGCTACATGGTTAAGACGTAATCGTCCAAAAAGTTTACCCATTTAGGAAGTGTAGTCTCTATGAAAGATATTTCTTTAGTAAAAATATTACCTATGGAGCCTAAGGTTCCATTCATTAACTTACGTTTTTTTGCTGCCATACTTTCCTTCGTTGCTTTAATAATATCAGTATATTTATTTAGTTCTAAAGGATTAAATTATGGCATTGATTTTACTGGCGGTACCGTAATTGAAATAGATACAGGTGGCGAACCAGACCTTGCAAAAATAAGAACAGTTATTAACGAAGCTGGTTTTCCTGGCGCGACTGTTCAAGGTATAGCTCCTGATGCTTCAAGCACTCTAAATCACAATTATGTAAGAATTGGAATACCTCTGCAACAAGAGACAGAAGAAACAGGAGCTGCAGCACAACAGATAGCTATGAAGACAGCTCAAGATGCATTAATTGATAATATCGAAGGGTTTAAAGGTTCGGAAAGCATAAGAAGTCAAGAAGCAGTTGGATCTGCTGTGTCAGGTGAGCTTCGACAAAAAGGAATTTTAGCAGTAGCATTAGCTCTTTTAATGGTTTTGGGTTATATCTGGTTTCGCTTTGAGTGGCAGTTTGGGCTAGGTGCTGTTTTTGCTCTTTTTCATGATGTTATCCTAACTATTGGTGTTTTTTCATTAACTCAGATTGAGTTCAATTTATCAATAATAGCCGCTATACTAACAATTGTTGGGTATTCGCTGAATGATACGGTAATAGTTTATGATAGAATTAGAGAGAATTTACGTAAGTATAAAAAAATGCCATTGCCTGAGGTCTTAAATCTCTCAATCAATGACACTTTATCACGAACAATACTGACTTCATTCACTACTCTTTTGGCCTTATTCGCTTTGTATACACTTGGTGGAGCTGGACTTAGAGGATTTTCGTTTGCAATGATTTGGGGAGTTTTTGTAGGTACATATTCATCCATATTTGTGGCTTCACCCTTATTACTTCTTTTGAAATTGAAACGAGGCGTTAATACAGGAAATGCAGAAGGTAACAATAATTAAAGGCGACGAAATCCTTTTGGCCCAAAGGAACAAATAGCCTGTCCTATAATTCTTTCTTTCTCCACCATACCAATTAAATAAGATGGTATGGACAAGCTTAAATTGTCACCTTCAAACAAATACTTATTGTTTTTTTGGCCGCAAAGTCGTTTAACTATTACCCCAAGGTCAATATGATCAATCACATAAATAAATCCCAGCTTTAAAAGATGAGGTTTTTTAGATAATAGATATTCCCCATCACTAAGTGTGGGGCTCATTGAACCCCCTGAAATTTTCATTAGCCTCATATTAATTATAAATCAGGTATTATTACTTCAATATTAGGCGCATATGGTGTTGAGGCTCTTTTAACTTTTACACCTTTCATATCCCAAAAAATTTCTGAGAATTGGTTGCATAACTCAACAAGTTTTTCACCATCTTCTCTATGTAAGTCTTGCTTGCAAGCAGATCCAGCTATCATTATTTTATGTGCTAGCTCATGAACTTCTGGATGTTTTTCTAAGTGAGCGCCTTTCATGAAGTCGCCCCATATAACGCGCACTTCGTGTTTAACAAGTTCAGCTTGTTTTTCTTTTTCTGCAGTATTTCTACTAACTTGCATGGCGAACGATGTCTGACTTAAGTCTCTGTCTTTAAGACTTAATAAAATATCGATCTGTCTTAAAGTTGAAACAGCGTGATACATAACTGTTCTTGCATCATATATTCCACAGGGTATGTCACAATGAGCAGAAACAGCGTCTAAAGAATTATTAAATCCTGAAATTAAATTATTAAACATTTTTAATTAAGCCTTCTTTTTGTATGATTTGTAAATTGTAAAGCAAACTGTAGCTAAGCCTATTATAACTAAACCTATCTCGAATTGGGATAAATTAACTACTACTGCAGATAGAGTTTCTTCATGGTGTGCCATAGCCGGTGCAGTAACACCAAATGACGCTAGAGTTGCTGTAATATACTTGTTAAATTTCATATTCTGTTCCTTATGATAATTATTTATCTTAACTGTATGATCAACTTGTGCAAGAAGTCCTATCAATTAATACGGGGAAATGCAAAAAAAGTTTAAAATATGGAACTTAATAATTTAATATCACAATTAAAATTTTACGATCCAGATCGATACAGGGCGGCTGTTTTTGCAGATAAAGTTTCTCGCGAAAATTTAAATATTATATATGGATTTCATTACGAGCTAGCTAAAGTTCCAGAAATAGTAAGTGATATTACAATTGGCATGCTTCGCTATCANTGGTGGCGAGATGCTATAGATAATATTTATAACAATGGTTCAATTCAAGATCATTACCTACTAAAACGTCTTTCTAATGTAATTATACAAAATGAAATACCACGGTATTGGATTGATAAATTAATTAATCGATGCAAGACAACGTGATTTTAATTCAACCAGTTTTTCTGATTTGAATGAAGTTAAGAGTTATTGCTCTGATACATCAGGTACATTAATGAAAATTGCCGTGAAGTCTATTGGTATTAATCCCAATGAGGGTGTAATTAAGGTTGGTGAGTCTTGGGGTTTAATTGGTCTAGCTCGATCTTATAAATATTATCACAAAACTATGCTTTCTAATATAAATTTTGATGAAATCTGTGATGAAGCATCTGAAGTATACTATTCGGCATTAAACGATCTAAAGGAAACACCAGTGAAAATATTTCCTGCAATAGCTTATATAGTTTTGATCCCAAAATTTTTACAAAAATTACAAAATAAAAAGCTCAAACCTAAGGAAGATTCTATTATACTTAATCCTCTAGTCAAAAAACTATGCTTATTAAAAGCAGCTATTCTAGGTATTTATTAATTTTAAAACTTAATATAGAGATAACCATTTATCGATATCGTTGAGCGCTCTTTCGGAAAGCTTCTTCTTTCTAAATTTTGTTTTATCCTTTCCCCTTAAACTCTTACCACTTTCATCTTTATAGACTATACCATTTATAGGAGGAAATAGACCAAAATTTACGTTCATTGGCTGAAATTTATTTTTGTTATTGCTCAGAAACCCCCCAGTGATATGTTCAACTAAAGAACCCATAGCAGTCGTTTTTGGCGGTGGTGTACATATATTTCCAAAAGCATTTGCTGCAGCCATACGCCCTGCAATTAAACCTAAAGCTGCTGATTCAACATAACCTTCTACTCCCATTATCTGACCAGCAAATCGAAGATCAGGTCTCGATTTTAACTGAAGTTGAGAATTAAGTAATTTAGGCGAATTTATAAATGTATTTCTGTGTATACCACCAAGTCTTGCAAAAACTGCATTTTCCAGTCCAGGTATTTTTCGAAATATACCTGCTTGTTCAGCATATTTAATCTTTGTTTGAAATCCTACCATATTATAAAGGGTACCGAGTGCATTATCTTGTCTTAATTGGATTATAGCATGAGCTTTAACTGTTGGGTTATGCTTATTCGTTAGTCCAACTGGTTTCATTGGGCCCCAACGAAGTGTTTCTTCTCCTCTTGTTGCCATTACCTCTATAGGAAGGCAACTTTCGAAATAAGGAGTGTTTATTTCGAAGTCTTTGAATTCTGTTTTATCTGATTTTATTAGATCATGAATAAACTGCTTATATTGATTTTTATCAAGCGGACAATTTATGTAATCTGCACCGTCTCCGCCAGGGCCCTTTTTATCATATCGTGATTGCATCCAGGCTTTAGAGAAGTCTATACTATCTTTATATATAATAGGAGCAATGGCATCAAAAAAAGCTAAGCTATCTTCACCTGTTTCATTCAGTATTTCATTTGCTAAATTTGGAGCTGTTAAAGGACCTGTAGCTATAATTGAATTCTTCCATTTTTTATCAGGGAGACTTCGAAGTTCAGAATAATTTATTTCTACTAGTGGATGGTTTTTTAAAGCTAATGAAACTGATTTTGAAAAATTCTCTCTGTCAACTGCTAAAGCCCCACCAGCAGGGAGTTTATTTATATCCGCCATTCCAATAATAATACTGTCTGCTTTTCGCATTTCTTCATGTAATACTCCTACAGCATTTCCATCTTTATCATCTGATCTAAATGAATTTGAACATACTAGTTCAGCGAACCCATCAGATTTGTGCGCTTCAGTCATTCTTTTAGGGCGCATTTCATGTAAAACAACTGGAACACCTTTTCTTACGCATTGCCAGGCAGCCTCAGAACCTGCCATTCCTGCTCCGATTATATGTACCGGTTCAATAGTTTTTTGTTTTTTCATTTGGATGTGACTAGTCTAAGGTAAGATTGAAAACAAGTAGTGCAAAAATGATAATGGTGTTTAAGTACAATATGCTAGATTAATTAATTGCGCTTAGTGTTTTTTAATAAAGGCTTAAGATATTTCCCAGTCCAGCTTTTTGAAATTTTCGCGATCATTTCCGGTGTCCCATGAGCAACTACTTCTCCTCCNCCATCACCTCCTTCTGGACCTATATCTATAATATGATCAGCAGTTTTCAAAACATCCAAATTGTGCTCTATTATAACCATTGTGTTCCCATTATCGACTAATTCATTTAAAACTCTAAGTAGTTTATTCACATCCTCGAAATGCAAACCCGTTGTTGGTTCGTCCAATATATATAGTGTTCTACCTGTGGCGCGCTTTGCTAATTCTTTGGCAAGTTTAATTCTTTGAGCTTCCCCACCCGAAAGAGTCGTTGCTTGCTGTCCTACTTTTAAATAAGTAAGTCCAACTCTCTGTAATGTTATCATTTTATCGCGAATACTTGGAATTGCTTTGAAAAAAGAAGCTGCTTCATCTATTGTCATATCCAGTACGTCGGATATTGATTTGTCTTTAAATTTAACTTCTAAAGTTTCTCTGTTATAACGGGCCCCCTTGCATATATCGCAGGTAACATAAACATCTGGTAAAAAGTGCATCTCAATCTTAACAACGCCACCACCTTGGCAAGCTTCGCAACGCCCACCTTTTACATTGAAAGAAAACCTTCCAGCTTTATACCCTCTTATTTTTGATTCAGGTAAACCTGCGAACCACTCTCGTATTGGCGTAAAAGCGCCTGTATAGGTTGCTGGGTTGGAGCGTGGGGTTCTCCCAATTGGATTTTGATTTATGTCAATCACTTTGTCTAGGTGCTCTAAGCCTAATATTTCTTTGTGCGGCATTGGTAATATAGTTGATCTATTCAATCGTCTAGCTGTAGCCTTATAAAGTGTTTCTATGGCTAAAGTTGATTTACCTCCACCTGATACTCCTGAAACACATGTCATCAAACCAATCGGGAAATCAACTGAGATATTCTTAAGGTTATTACCTGTTGCTCCCCGAATAGTAATTTTTTTACTAGTGGGTTTTCTACGTTTAATGGGAGTTGGAATATTTTTTTCTCTGCTGAGATACTGACCGGTTAATGATTTTCGTGATGCCATTATATCAGCGGGACTTCCTTTCGCAACAACAGAGCCTCCGTGCACCCCAGCCATAGGACCCATATCTATGACATAATCAGCCTCTAGGATAGCATCCTCATCATGTTCAACGACAAGAACAGTGTTGCCCATGTCACGTAAATCTTTTAATGTTCTAAGTAATCTTTCGTTGTCTCTTTGATGCAATCCTATTGATGGTTCATCCAAAACGTAAAGGACACCTGTTAACCCCGAGCCAATTTGTGATGCAAGACGAATACGCTGTGATTCGCCTCCAGAAAGGCTTCCAGAACCTCGTCCAATCGTTAAGTAATCCAAACCTACAGCTATCAAAAACTCTAAACGATCTATTATTTCCTTAAATATTCTTTCGCTAATTTTTTTATCTTTATCATTGAGTAAATTAGGAATCTCTTTGAATTTTTTCAAAGCACATTTAATCGAAATATCACTGATTTCTGAAATCTCTATATTGGCAACACGAACTGATAAAGCCTCTGGCTTTAATCTTTTTCCTGAACAAGATGAGCACTGTGCATCTGACATATATTTTCCGAGTTCATCTCTCATCCAATTTGATTCAGTTTCTCTGTACCGTCTTTGAAGATTGGGAATTACTCCTTCAAATGTTTTTGATGTTTCATATCTGCGACCACCATCTTCATAAATAAAATTTATTTTGTCTGTACCAGTTCCAAATAATATTGTTTTTTGGATATCTTTTGTTAATTTACTGAATGGTTTATCTACAGAAAATTTATAATAATTTGCTAATGACTTTATGGTCTGCATGTAAAGTCCGCTAATTTTGTTTGGCCAAGCTGAAATTGCCCCTGAAGCCAGGGAAGCGTTTTTATCTGGAACGACTAAATCTATATCAAACTTTAGTTCTTTACCAAGTCCATCGCAAATAGGGCATGCCCCATGCGGACTGTTAAAGGAAAATAACCTTGGTTCAATTTCAGGAATACTAAAGCCGGAAACTGGACAAGAAAATCTCTCTGAGAAAACAATTTTTTGATAAGGTTTTTCAGATGTTTCTATTGAGGCAAGTCCATCAGCGAGCTTTAGTGCGGTTTCTAAGCTCTCAGATAGCCTTGATTCAATTCCTTTTTTAATAATTAATCTATCAACTACGATATCAATGTCGTGTTTTATTTTTTTATCAAGCTCGGGTGGGTCTTCTAATGAATAAAAATCACCGTTAATTTTTGCACGCTGAAATCCGTTTTTTAAAAGTTTTTCAAATTCTTTTTTGAATTCACCCTTACGACCTCTGACAATTGGAGCAAGTATTAGTGATTTTGTATTTACAGGAATTTCTAAAGCTTTATCAACCATTTGGCTTATAGTTTGACTTGCTATAGGTAGGCCTGTTGCGGGGGAATAGGGTACGCCTATTCGCGCCCAAAGAAGTCTTATATAATCATAAATTTCTGTTACAGTTCCTACTGTTGACCTTGGATTACGCGAGGTAGTTTTTTGTTCTATACTAATTGCTGGTGACAGTCCCTCAATTGAGTCCACATCTGGCTTTCCTTGTAGCTCTAAAAACTGTCTGGCATATGCTGATAGACTTTCAACATATCGTCTTTGACCTTCAGCATAAATGGTGTCAAATGCTAAAGAAGATTTTCCTGATCCTGATAAACCTGTTATCACTATTAGCTTGTCTCTTGGCAGATCGATATTAACGTCTTTTAGGTTGTGTTCTCTTGCTCCCCTTACTTGTATGAATTTTTGCATTTAAGCTTTATCTCCAATAGCCACTTGAAAAGTCTGTGGACAATATACGTCTAAAGATAGACTCTCGGGTGTAAAATCTTCAAAAGATGTTANAGTTTTTTCAGTTCTTGCAAACTTATATCAATTTGAATAGAACATTAAGAGAACAAATACAAATCTAAAGAGGCAAATCATGGCTGGTTCAGTAAATAAAGTTATTCTAGTTGGAAATGTTGGAAATGATCCAGAAATACGTACTTTTGGTAATGGTGGAAAAGTAGCGAATCTTTCGTTAGCGACATCAGAAAACTGGAGGGATAAGCAGAGTGGGGAAAAAAAGGAAAAAACAGAATGGCATCGTATTGCTGTTTTCAATGATGGTTTAGTAGGGGTCATTGAACGCTATGTTAAGAAGGGTAGTAAGCTATACATTGAAGGTAAATTGCAAACAAGGAAATGGACAGACAATAATGGCCAAGATAAGTATACAACTGAAATAGTTCTTCAAGGATATGGTGGAACACTCACAATGCTTGATGGCAGAGACCAAGGCGGTCCTAATCAAAATAACTTTAGTTCTGCGCAAACAAATAATATTAGCAATAATCAATCCTCTGGTGAAATGAAACCTTCCGAAGAAAACTTTGACTTGGATGATGAAATTCCATTTTAATCGCTTATTTTTATTCTAGAGTAGTTATTTTTTCTACCTAAAATTGCTTGCATTAAATTAATTAGAAATGTGTTTTTTTAACGTTATTAATACTTAATTTAATCGTCATTCGTTTGATGAATCTAAGTAATAATGTTACCATTTATAGTATATTTACCGAATCAAAACTAGTTTATATGATTGGAATTTTATATTGTGAATGATGAAACTAAAATTCCTTTTGATAATAGTCCAATTAATCCAGAGCATGGCATATCTCCAATAACGATCGAAGAGGAAATGAAGCGTTCCTATCTAGATTATGCAATGTCAGTAATTGTTTCTCGAGCAATACCGGATGTTAGAGATGGTTTAAAGCCAGTTCACAGAAGAATATTATACTCAATGCATGAAAACGGCTTTACTCGAGAAAAAGCATACAAGAAATCTGCTCGTGTTGTTGGTGATGTAATCGGTAAATATCATCCACACGGTGATAGTGCAGTTTATGATGCTCTAGTACGTCTTGCGCAGGACTTCTCTATGCGACTCCCTTTGCTTGATGGACAAGGAAATTTTGGCTCCATAGACGGTGACCCTCCAGCTGCTATGCGTTATACTGAGGTTAGAATGGATAAACCAGCTGCTTCACTGTTAGCTGATATTGAAAAAAACACTGTTAACTTTCAAGAAAATTACGATTCTTCTGAAAATGAACCAGTAGTTCTTCCGTCGCGATTTCCTAATATTTTAGTGAATGGAGCCGGTGGGATTGCTGTTGGTATGGCTACTAATATTCCTCCACATAATTTGGGTGAAGTAATTGATGCTACGCTTGCAATCATGTTGGATGAAAATTTATCTGATGAGGACCTTTTGAATATCATACCGGGCCCTGATTTTCCAACCGGTGCACTAATTATGGGTCATAGCGGTGCTCGCTCTGGTGTACTTACAGGTAAGGGATCGGTTACTATGAGAGCTGTTGCTGATGTAGAGGAAATTCGTAAAGATAGGTATGCTATAATAGTCACGGAATTGCCTTATCAAGTGAATAAGGCAAACATGATCAAAAAGATAGCAACTCTTGTTAATGAGAAAAGAATAGAAGGTATTTCCGCTGTACGTGATGAATCAGACCGGGTAGGCATGAGGGTGGTAATTGAGCTTAAACGTGATGCTGTTGCTGATGTTGTATTAAATCAATTGTTTAAATATTCGGCTATGCAACAAAATTTTAGTTCTAATATGTTAGCCTTAAATGGAGGCAAGCCCGAACAAATGAATGTTCGGACTATGCTTAAGGCTTTTTTAGGTTTCCGAGAGGAAATAATTGCTAGGCGTTCTAAGTTTGATTTAAGCAAAGCAAGAGATCGAGCTCATATTCTTGTTGGTCTCGCAACGGCTGTAGCTAATATTGATGAAATAATTAAAATAATTAGAGGGTCAAAAAACCCTAAAGATGCACGCTATAATTTACTTTCAAAAACTTGGGATGCTCAATCAATGGGTTCTCTTATTGAATTAATTGCTGATCCGAGGTCTTTGCTTTTAAGTGATGGAACTATACAATTAACAGAAGAGCAAGCTAAAGCCATATTGGAGTTAAGACTTTTAAAATTAACAGCTTTGGGCATGGATGAAATAACCGATGAGGCCAAGAAGCTTTCTATAAAGATAATAGACTTACTGGATATTTTAAGATCTCGTGAAAGAGTTCAGTCTATTATTCGTGAAGAGCTTACAGAAGTAAAAGAAAAATTCGCAACTCCACGCCGCTCAATATTTACAGCAGGGGGTTTGGACTTTGATGACGAAGACCTGATTCCAATTGAGGAAATGGTCGTTACTGTAACAGCGGGTGGATATGTAAAAAGAACGCCCTTAGATACCTACCGAGCACAAAGACGCGGGGGTAAGGGGCGATCAGGAATGTCTATGAAAGATGAGGATTATGTTACTACTGTATTTGTTGCAACTACTCATACACCAGTTTTATTTTTTAGTTCGACTGGAATGTCATATAAGTTAAAAGTATGGAAATTACCATTAGGAGGAGCTGCAACAAGAGGTAAGGCGCTAATAAATTTATTACCGCTTGACCAAAATGAAACAATCAACTCAATAATGTCACTTCCTGAAGATGAAGAAAATTGGAAAAATCTTGATATTATGTTTGCTGCGCGCTCTGGAGGCGTCAGAAGAAATTCTCTAGCTGATTTCACACGAGTTAACAGAAATGGTAAAATTGCCATGAAACCAGATGAAGGCGATGGTATTGTTGATGTAAGATTGTGCACTGAAGATGATGATATACTTTTAACCACTGCTATGGGTAAAGCTCTTAGGTGTAGAGTAACTGATGTTAGGAGATTTGTAGGACGAACATCAAGTGGTGTTAGGGGAATAAAGTTAGCAGCGGGTGATGAAGTAATATCTATGGCTGTATTGAGACACGTTGATGTAATGACAGAAGAGTCTCGTGCATATATGAAGCATGCTAATGCTATGCGTCGAGCATTAGGTGAGGGTGATGATGATTCTGACGAATCTGAAGTAGAAAGCAGTTTGTCAGATGAGCGTATTGGTGTACTCGGTGCAAATGAGCAGTTTTTACTTACATTAGCAAGCGATGGGTTTGGTAAAAGAAGTTCTAGTTATGATTATCGTTGTATGAACCGTGGTGGACAGGGGGTAACAGCTCAAGAATTAGCTAGAAAAGTTGGAGATGACGCTAAGTTAGTTAGAAGCTTTACCATTGAAGATGAAAATCAGCTCATGATAGTTACTGATGGCGGTCAACTTATCAGATGTCCAGTTAAAAATATTCGTATAGTTAGCCGTACATCAAGGGGGGTTACTGTTATCAGGGTTAAGGATGATGAAAAAGTAGTAAGCGTAGAGCGTATTGAAGATAATGATGAATCAGAAGAGAATAACGAAGTTAATACAATCACTTAAAGTATTAACTTAACTCCATTTTTCTCTCAAAAACTTTTCTTTTTTGGGATCTATATTAACATTATTAATATCATTATTCGCCCATTCCATTACTCTTTTATCCATTATCGCAAACCAAAGAGGTGGAATGAAAGCTAACGCGAAGCACCCACCATAGCCGGTTGGAAGAGAGGGAACATTTTCATAGTCCCTAAGCACTTGATATGCGCGCATCGGGTAAGCGTGATGGTCTGAGTGTCTTTGGAGGTGAAATGATAGAAGATTCGAATATGTATGATTTGTGTTCCAGCTATGTTTAGGTTGACAGCGCTCATATTTACCATTCGGTAATTTTTTACGCATTAATCCGTAATGTTCTATATAATTTGCCTGCGTTAGTGTTAACCAAGCTAAAAAATGATGTGGAATAAGAAATAATAAGATTGAAGGGCCAAATATGTATGCAAAAACAAATAAGGATACAGTGGTAACTGCGTAAACTTGTAAAAGATCATTTTCTAAAGACCAGAAATTTTTTCCTGAATTTTTTAATCTTTTTTTCTCAAAATCTATACCTCTTTTGAATGTTCCAGAAAGCTCACGGATTAAAAATGCATAAAAACTTTCTCCCATTCTCGAACTAGCAGGGTCCTCTGGTGTTGCCACCCAAGTATGGTGGCCTTTGTTATGCTCTATATTGAAGTGACCGTATCCCATTATCATGTTACCAATTTTAGCTGAAAACCTATCAAGTTTATTTGATTTGTGGCCTAATTCGTGCGTCATAACCATTACTCCACCGCTATTAGCGCCTACACCAATAATTAATGCCAGGACAGACCACCACGGCAACTGTTGAGTTCCTACAAATGCAACAAAGCTGATATAGAGTATAATTGAAACTAGTATTAAAGAGTGAACGATGAACCTGTAGTAATTATCTGCCATCATAGCATTAACAACTTCTTCCGGAGGATTATGCTCATCTTCACCTATTATAAAGTCCATGATAGGGGGAAAAATATAGAAATATAACATCGGTATCAGTGTAAAAATTGGATTTTTGTCAAACGTAAAAAACAAATATATTGAAAGCCATGACATTAAAGGGGATACCAAAATTACCCAATATAGATGGCGCTTTTTGTCAGTGTAGATGATTTCACTGCCATGTTCTGAAAATCCTGTGAAAGTCTTCATGGTTGGTCCTCATATTTTTCTGTGAACGGAACGCAAAGGTCTCGCATAGGGCTCAGTGCTGATAAAATAAATTCCAATCTTTCAACTATATATGGACCATTAATATCATGAAATACTTGTCGTCCAATTTTTTTTGAGGTTGTTATTCCTGCTTTTTCTAGGTTTAGTAGATGCCTAGAAATAACAGAACGGTCTTGAGATAAATCTTTTGCTACAGTCGTGACATCGCAAACGCCAGTAGAAACTAATTTTTTTATAATTTGTACGCGTGTGGGATCGGTTAACGCTTTTAAAAAAACTGTATCCAGTACTTCAATTATTGTATTTGAAATTGACTTTATTTCAAGTTCTTGAGAATTCTTATTTATTATCATATGTGTATGTATGCACACATATGCACGTATTTCAATTATTTTTCAATCTAATGCCTCAGTTTTATATATTTGAATATTTAAACCTCCATTCGAAACATTTAAATTAGAGGAAACAAAAGGTAAATTAGTGGATTGTGCTAATCCGTTATCAGAGGTAACCATACCAACCCTCCATCCAAAAAATTCATTTCTCATTTTTTCACCAAATGTTCTGTATAATGAGAAGAGATCTTTTTTCTTACCTATCCTGGCGCCATATGGTGGATTTACTATAACCAAGCCTTCAGGACCATCTGGTCTTTTTAATTTTTCAATATTTTGAGTATGAAAATTACAGATATTATCTAGACCAGCTCGTTTGGAGTTTTGATTAGAATATTCTATTACATTGTGATTTCTATCAAAGCCCATAAACGAAAATGCTGAAGGTTTATTTTGCCATTTTTTCTTTAAATTACTAAGCAATTTTTCATCGTAACTAATGAGGTTTTGAAAATTAAATTTCCTATTTCTTCCTGGCATTAGATTGCGTGATATTCCTGCGGCCTCTATGACAAATGTACCAGAGCCACACATTGGGTCCACCACAGGTTCGTTTCCTGAATATCCACAAAAATACAATGCTAAAGATGCAATATTTTCTCGAATTGGAGCTTTACCCATTGCTAATTTATAGCCGCGTTTATACAGCCCGTCGCCAGAAGTATCGATAGATATAATAACATTATTATCGATTATTCTTATTTTCAATACAATATCGGCGGACGAAATCGATTGTGCCACTGTGTTACCAAGTTCTTCAGAAATAGCTCTTTCTATTCTTTCTACAGCTGCTCCAGCGTGGTATATTTTGTTTTTTCTATTTGTAACTACTTCTGCTTTCACACTCATTCCCTGAGGTATTGTGTTACGCCATGGAAACCTTCTTGCACGTTTATCAAGTTGAGCTAAATGAAATGCACGAAATTCACCAATACGAGCTAATACTTTTGTTGCCCCCCTTAAATATAAGTTCATTTTCCATACATCCATCCAGTCACCCGTTATCGATACTCCTCCTACATGTAAATTTGATTCACTATAACCAAATTTTCTGACCTCCTCATGGAGTAAATGCTCCAACCCAAGCTGAGTAGTTATAAATATTTCAAATTTGTCTGTTTGTTTCATCTTGAAACATATATGCTTATATAAACGTAATAGTAAGTAGATTTAATTTTATTATAAAAAAATTCTATTTAACTGATGCGTAACTTTTAAAAGGATGCAAAATGGGCAGAAAACCTATCACTGATATGAAAGCATTTAGCGCCTCAAAAAATATTAAAAACCAATCATTTGTTTATAATGGCAGTATTTTCACTGAAGACTTAGTGGCTGCAATAATTGTGACTATTTTATTGGTTCCACAATCATTGGCTTACGCATTATTAGCGGGATTGCCTCCACAAGTTGGAATATATGTGTCAATTTTTCCTTTATTAGCATATGCTCTTTTAGGTTCTTCTAAGTACTTAAACGTTGGTCCTACAGCAGTTATCTCTATTATGACTGCAGCATCAATATCGATATTGCCTGAAAGTGAACGTCTTATTAGCGCTGCAGCATTGGGGGTTATGACTGGAAGTATATTATTAGTTGCGTGGCTATTTAAGGCAGGATTTATAATGAACTTTGTGTCTCGCCCTGTCGTTTCGGCTTACATTACTGGTGCCGCAATTCTAATCATAATAAGCCAGCTAAAGCATATTTTTGGTGTAAATATCTATAGTAGCACTGCATTAAGCATGCTTAGTGAATTACTTAAAAACATGTATAATATAAATGAGTATTCAATGCTAATTGGCATTTGTGCTATTTCTTTACTTATAATTATTAACCGTTATTTGGCATATAGTTTAATTAGGCTTAGAATAAAAAGCCGGCGAGCAAAACTAGTTGGTAGAATAGCGCCAATATTAATTGTTGCTATTTTTATTATGTTTAGTTCATTTTATAATTTTTCAAATACTTTCGATCTTAATGTGGTGGGAGAGATACCAAAAGGCTTGCCACCTTTTAGTATTCCGGTTCTGCCTTATTCATCATTACAATCACTTGCGATGCCAGCAGTTGTTATAGCGATTGTAGCTTTTGTGGATAGCTGCTCCACAGCACAGGAATTAGCAGCCCGCTCCAGGAGTAGGGTGGATTCAAATAAAGAACTACTAAGCCTTGGCGCATCAAATTTAGTCGCAGGCATGACTGGTGGCTACCCTATTAACGGCAGCATGTCACGTTCAGCAGTGAATTTTAATGCAGGTGGTAAAACAAGATTTGTAGGATTATTGGTTGCCATGATGATGGCTCTAACTGCAGTTTTCCTTACTCCAATACTTAAGGATTTGCCTTTAGCGGTTTTAGCAGCATTAATAATTGTCGCTTGCTTTAGTTTAGTTGACTTTAAAAACCTTTGGGAAACTTGGGTGTACAGCCGAGCTGATGGAATTACTGCAATAGCAACATTTTCTTCAGTTTTAATTTTTGGAGTTCAGTGGGGTGTTTTAGTCGGTGTTATTCTTGCAATGGCTCTTCATATTAATTCAACTTTATTGCCGCATATGCCTCTTGTTGGTCGTTTTCCAGGAACAGAGCATTATAGAGATTCTGGCAGGTTTAATGTTGAAACTAATGAAATCATAAAAACATTACGCGTTGATGAGAGTTTGTATTATGCAAATGCTAGATATCTTGAGGATAGAGTGGCCCAAGTAGTTGAAGAAAGCCCTGATCTTAAAGACTTGGTGCTAATGTGCACTGCAGTAAATAGAATAGACGCAAGTGCGCTTTCGAGCCTGGAGGAAATAAATAAGCGTTTGAAAAGTGCGGAAATAAGACTTCATTTTTCTGATATGCAAAGTCGTGTTAAAGAACGGTTATTTAGGTCAAACTTTTTGGATAAACTATCAGGTCAAATTTTTCTATCGCAGCATGAGGCTATGGAAGAGTTGGAGCCTGAGCCAGACTGGAATGTACTTTCTGACCATATAGATATACACTAAGTATAAAAATTTATTTACAGCAAGCTTATATTTCGTCTACGGTGGAAGAGAATTGCCTTGAGCCCAAATTTGGTTGCTCGGCTAATAAATGTGAGATTAATAATGCCGGATAGAATATTATCCGCAGGCGAAAGTTTGGATAATGATGGTAAAGAAAAACCAACTAAGCCTCGTCGACGGAAAAACAGGTCTAATTCTTTAGGTAATAAGAGCCCCAAGAAAGATCACCCTTTATATGCTGCCATTGATTTAGGTACTAATAATTGCCGTTTGCTAATCGCCCGTCCAGTGGATGGGGGGTTTAAGGTCATTGATAGCTACTCCAAAGTCGTAAGGTTGGGTGTAGGACTGGAAAGTACAGGTTTGCTATCTAAGGAAAGCATAAATAATGCGGTTGATGCCCTGTATGTTTGCGCGAAAAAAATAAAAACTCACCGAGTCAAGCGCTGGAGATGTGTAGCCACAGAAGCTTGTAGAAAAGCCTTAAACGGAAAATATTTTTTGGACCGTGTAAAAAAAGAGACGGGTTTATCCCTTGAAATTATATCTCCCCGGGTAGAATCAAGGTTAGCTGTGATGGGATGCATAAATTTAATTGATACTACTAAAAATGTAGCTTTAGTTGTAGATATTGGAGGGGGCTCAACGGAATTAAGTTGGGTTGATGTGCGCCGCCTAAAAGATGAAAATCTATCGACAAAAATTTACAGGCCGCCTATCAGTGCATGGGCCTCACTTCCTATTGGCGTAGTTACCTTATCTGAAAGAATACCAGAATTAAATGATAGAGCCTTATGGTATGAAAATATGAAAACAGTTGTTCGAGATGAAATAAATAAGAGCAATTGTAAGAATAGATTTGTAAATATTTTTAATGAAGGAAAAGGACATATTATTGGCACTTCAGGAACTATTACTTCTCTCGCAGGTATCCATTTAAAACTTCCTTACTACCAACGCGATAAAGTTGATGGACTTTGGTTACGTACGAGTGATGCTATCAAAGTTTCAAGATATATGTCTTCTTTATCACCGTTGGAACGGGCAAAAGAGCCGTGTATAGGAGAGGAACGGGCAAATCTTTTGGTTGCTGGTTGTGCAATTACTGATGTTATATGTGAAATTTGGCCTAGTAAGATAATACGAGTTGCTGATAGGGGGCTTAGGGAGGGTATGCTTATGGGTTTAATGCAGCAAAAACAGAAAGTTACTATAGCTAATGGGTTGCAGTATGACCGATTATGAGCCTAAAAAGCGCATGTCTGGTGGTAAACCTGACACAGAAAAGCGAGAACGAAAGACTAAATCAATAGATGTAACAAATGCTACTAGAATGATGACTCGTAAGGTGAAAACTGCACGAGGAAGAAAAATTTCATCAAAACTCTGGATTGAGCGTCAAATTAATGACCCATATGTGAAAGAAGCAAAAATAAAGGGATATAGATCAAGAGCAGCTTTTAAATTGTTGGAATTAAATAAGAAATTTAATTTAATACAAAAAGATGCATTAGTTGTTGACCTTGGGTGCGCGCCGGGGGGTTGGGTTCAAATAGCTCTTAAACTTGGGGCTTATCGAGTTGTAGGTATTGATTTATTATCCGTTGAGCCAATTGGATCTGCAGACATGATTGAAATGGACTTTATGAATAAAGATGCCCCAGATATATTGAAGAAAAAACTAGGAAGACAGCCTGACATTGTACTTTCTGATTTGGCAGCGAATACTACAGGTCACAGACAGACAGATCATTTAAAAACAGTTTCTCTTGTGGAGTCTGCGGCTGAATTTGCTATGGAAGTTCTTAAACCTGGTGGTTCTTTTGTAACTAAAGTTTTTCAAGGAGGGGCTGAAGAAAAATTATTAAATATACTCAAAAAATCTTTTAAAACTGTAAAACACGCTAAGCCAAAAAGTTCCAGATCAGGAAGCCCAGAAATGTATTTAGTGGCGAAAGGCTTCCTTATAAAAAAATAAGCACTGAAATAAAGCATAATTCAATTAACTTTCCCTTTGCATTTATTAGTTAACCCTGATAACTCCCGCTTGCAAAAGTAGGAGGATCCCATGGAGATTCGAGAAGGATTAACCTTCGATGACGTTCTTTTGCAACCGCGAGCATCGGAAATACTTCCAGCTGATGCGGTTTTAAAAACCAGATTGACTAAGTCTATAAGTATCAATGTGCCATTGATTTCCGCGGCTATGGATACTGTTACCGAGGCAAGCTTAGCAATTGCAATGGCGCAGACAGGCGGTATTGGTGTTATACATCGCAATTTATCAATTGCGGAACAAGCGGAAGAAGTTCGTAAAGTTAAACGATACGAAAGTGGCATGGTTGTAAATCCTGTAACTATTTCACCTAATGCAACTCGTCGTCAATTAGGCGAAATTGGACAAAGATTAAATATATCTGGTATTCCTGTAGTGGAAGATGATGGAAAGCTGGTTGGTATAGTTACCAATCGAGATGTTAGATTTGCTGACGATCCTGATGAGTTAGTATCAAACTTAATGACAACAAATATAGTTACAGTAGAAGAAGGAGTGTCTGAGTCAGAAGCACGTACATTATTGCATAAGCATAGAATAGAACGTCTACTTGTTGTAGATGATAAATATAGATGCGTTGGATTAATTACTGTCAAAGATATGGATAAAGCACTTAGCCATCCTAATGCGTGCAAAGATAATAGAGGTCGTTTGAGAGTTGCTGCAGCATCTACTGTTGGTCAATCCGGTTACGAAAGAGCAGTTGCCTTGATAGATGCTGGAGTTGATGCAGTCGTAATTGATACAGCACATGGGCACTCAAATAAAGTGATTGAAATAGTAAAGCGTTTAAAAACTGATTATCCAAAATCTCAAATCATAGCAGGTAACATTGCTACTGCTGAAGCAGCAGATGCTCTTATAAAAGCTGGTGCTGATGCTATAAAGGTGGGAATAGGACCTGGTTCCATATGCACGACAAGAATCGTCGCAGGAGTTGGAGTGCCTCAACTTACAGCTATAGGAGATGTTTGTAAAATTGCTCTTAAAGCAAGAATACCAGTTATAGCAGATGGAGGAATCAAATACTCAGGTGATATGGCTAAGGCTCTCGCAGCAGGTGCTGAATGTGTTATGGTTGGCTCTCTCTTAGCCGGTGCAGAAGAAACACCAGGAGAAGTATTTCTTTATCAGGGGCGTTCTTACAAGTCCTACAGAGGTATGGGTTCGGTATCTGCTATGGCCAGGGGATCAGCTGATAGGTATTTTCAAAAAGAAGTGAGTGATAAGATGAAGCTAGTTCCAGAAGGTATTGAAGGCAGAATTGCTTTTAAGGGCCCTGTTGGCCCTATACTGCATCAGTTACTAGGTGGTATAAGGGCTGCTATGGGTTATACTGGTTCTAAAACAATAGAGGAACTTCATAAAAATGCTAAGTTTATAAAAATAACTAATGCAGGACTTCGTGAAAGCCATGTACATGACGTTCATATAGCAAGAGAAGCACCTAACTATTCGATGCCCGGGTAATTATTAAATATTTCGTGTTGATACTGATGAATTCTTTAATGAAATTGATAATCAACTAAACAATATTTCGAAGTTTAAAGTATAAAAATTAAGAGAAAATACATGCTACTAGGTGGACGTATTAAAGCTGCTATTGAGGTTCTAGATGATATTCTTAATCGCAAAACTCCTGCAACATTAGCTTTGCGTGATTGGGGTAAGTCCAATCGTTATGCAGGGTCAAAAGACAGGTCGGCAATCGGTAATTACGTTTATGATGCGTTACGTTGTAAAAGCTCAATAGAATTTAGGATGGATAACGGAGAACCACGTGCGTTAATCCTTGGTTCAGTTGTATTTATTGGCAAACGAACGGCTGAGGAGTTGATGGAAGCGTTTAAAAATGAAAAATATGCCCCAGCACAGTTAAGTAAAAATGAAATTTTAAAACTTTGTGGATCTATAGACCTTAATGATGCGCCTGATTGGGTTAGAGCTGATATTCCAGAATGGATATGGCCAGCGTTTGAAAATAATTTCTCTGATAATTCCATAGAGGAAGGACACTTTTTGACTAAGCGTCCACCGCTTGATCTTCGTGTAAATACATTAAAAACAACTGTAACGGAACAAATTTCGAAGCTCAAAATTAAGAATCTTACAAAATGTGTCATATCTCCAATTGGATTAAGAGTAGAGGCTTCTCTTGGTGATGGTAGATTGCCTAATATCCAAATTGAAGAAAGTTATCAAACGGGGGAGGTTGAAATACAAGATGAAGGCTCTCAAATTGTAAGTTTATTAGTTGATGCAAAGCCTGGGGAAACTATCCTAGATTATTGTGCCGGGGCAGGGGGAAAGACATTAGCTTTGGCAGCTGATATGCAAAATAATGGTACTGTATTCGGTTTTGACATTGATAAACGTAGACTTTCACCTCTATATCAAAGAGCTCAAAGAGCCGGAGCTAATATTATAGATATTCGACAGCCTCCGTCTGAGGGTCTAAAAGATTTAGTTGGTAAAATGGATAGAGTTCTTATAGATGCTCCTTGCACTGGTTTGGGTACATGGAGAAGAAAGCCAGATTCTAAGTGGCGTCTTAATGAAGATGGACTTGAATTAAGAAACAATGAACAGCGTTCAGTTTTAAATAGTGCTAAAGGATTTGTTAGGCCAGGGGGATTACTTTTTTATGTAACATGCTCGATGCTAGCGGAAGAAAATGAATCTCAAGTTTATGATTTTATTGAAAAAAATGATAATTTTAGTTTACTTTCAGCAGGTGAAGTATGGGAAGAAAAGTTTGGCATTGATGCCCCTAAGCCCTGGTCTTCGGACGGTTGTTCTCTTACGCTAACACCGTTATCAACTAACACAGATGGTTTCTTTTTTGCAGTTATGGAGAGAAAAAAATGAGTCATGTTCATCATGAAAAACTGCTGATTATAGATTTTGGTTCACAGGTTACAAAGCTTATTGCCAGACGAGTACGTGAGAGTGGTGTCTATTCAGAGGTGCACCCTTATAATAAAATAAATAAGGACATGCTTGAAAAATTTGGACCAAAAGCAATTATATTATCTGGTGGTCCTAATAGTGTAACTGGTATTGGTACACCACGAGCTGATAACCACATATGGAAAATGAAAATTCCAATTCTAGGAATTTGTTATGGTCAGCAGACTATGTGTGCCCAACTTGGGGGGGCAGTTGAAAGTTCCAAAGATAAAGAGTTCGGTCGAGCAGATTTGACTGTATTGGATAAAAGTCAACTATTTGAAGGACTCGACATTCAAGAACAGGTTTGGATGTCCCACGGTGACCGTGTAGTAAGCATACCTGATGGTTTTAAAGTAATAGGTACATCTCAGCATGCACCTTATGCAGCGATTTCTGATACAAATAGAAGATTTTATGGTGTTCAGTTTCACCCCGAAGTAGTGCATACTCCTAATGGATCTAGGATATTAAAAAACTTCACACATAAAATTTCTGGATTTAAGGGTGATTGGACTATGTCTTCTTTCAAAGGCGAAATGATTGAAGCAATAAAAAAACAAGTTGGGTCAAGCCGTGTTATTTGCGGTCTTAGTGGTGGAGTTGATAGTTCTGTTGCTGCTGTTCTTATACACGAAGCAATTGGCGAACAATTGACATGTGTTTATGTTGATACAGGGATGATGCGTAAAGGAGAAACACAGCAGGTAGTTTCATTGTTTAAAGAGCATTATGATATGAATTTAATAGCTGTGGATGCAAGTGAAGAGTTTCTGGAATTACTAAAAGGTGTATCTGACCCAGAAGAAAAACGTAAAATCATTGGCGCAACCTTTATCGATATATTTGAACGCGAGGCAAAAAAAATAGGAGGTGCTAAATATTTAGCTCAAGGAACATTATACCCAGACGTTATTGAGTCAGTGAGTTTTGATGGAGGACCATCTGTTACTATTAAATCTCATCATAATGTCGGAGGCTTGCCTGAGCGAATGGATATGGAGCTTGTTGAGCCCTTACGAGAGCTTTTCAAAGATGAAGTTCGTGATTTAGGAAAAGAGCTTGGCCTTCATGAAGACTTTGTTGAACGCCACCCATTTCCTGGTCCTGGCCTTGCAATAAGATGCCCGGGTGTAATTACAAAAGATCGTTTAGACATACTAAGAGAGGCAGATTTTATTTACCTCGAACAGATAAAAAAATATAATCTTTACAATGATATATGGCAGGCATTTGCTGTAATACTTCCAGTGCAAACTGTTGGTGTTATGGGTGATGAACGTACATATGAAAATGTATTAGCATTAAGGGCTGTAACTTCTACTGATGGAATGACTGCTGATTATTATCCGTACTCCCACGAGTTTTTAGGGGAAACTGCGACAAGAATTATTAATGAAGTAAGAGGAGTAAATAGAGTGGTTTATGATATAACATCTAAACCTCCTGGTACTATTGAGTGGGAATAAAAATCAAGTCATAATACCCACTATTACTGCACTTTTTTAGTGTCGCACTTCTATCGCATTATAAAATAATCCTTGTAATCCTTGAGTTTTTACAATACTCGTGTCGCACAAAGTATCGCATTTGTGTGCTTAGAGGATTGCATAAAGAACATTGACCAAACAACTATCGACTAA
>JGI20156J14371_10000101_pt1 | contig 72001 bp, 63 predicted proteins | sample COG_06_FD_14371 | JGI IMG/M metagenome (IMG submission 14371)
CCACAGGTACAAGCGGGCATCGACGTAGACCAAGCGGTTGTGACCCTGATCGATGGAGAAGCAGAAGTGTACTTTGACAACACCAGTACCGGAGCGCATGCCTACCAATGGAATTTTGGAGAAGGCGGTACAAGCTCTTCGGAGAATCCCATCTACGCCTATGCGGCGGCTGGATCCTACACGGTCGGTCTGAACGCATGGAACGACTACTGCTCCGACACTTATCAAATGGTGGTGACGGTAGAAACGGTCAGTTCTGTGGGCCAAACTGCAACTGAGCTGGAGGTGGCCATGGAGCGCACTGTCATGGGCTGGGAAATCACCCATCCACGAGAGGCTTTTGAAGTGGAAGTTTTCGACCTGACGGGCCGCATCGTTCACAGAACAAGTGGATTGCCTGGCTATCCTGTGGTACTGAATCCCGCGGAAATGCCATCGGTGGCGTTGGTTCACTGGAGAGGCATCCACACAGGTCAGCAAAAAACTTGGAGGTTGGGCCGATAATTGGAAGTCGGAATACCGCGGGTATTCCCGAACTTCGCTGATGTGAAAGTCGGCGTTATCGCCAAACGCGGGGGACGCGTATTGGGCGTGTGCAATGGGTTTCAGATTCTGTGTGAGGCAGGCCTGTTGCCCGGCGCCCTGAGGCACAATGAAAACCGCAAATTCATTTGCCGCAATGTGTTGCTGAGGCCAGAGTCTCTCATGGCACCCATGACAGCTTCGCTCCCAGATGGGCGGCCATTGTGTATCCCCATTGCGCACGGCGAAGGCAACTACACCATTGACGATGCCGGATTGGATGCCATTGAGGATGGCGACCAAATTCTGTTTCGTTACTGCGGACCGGACGGGGGAATCGGAGATGAGTTCAACCCCAATGGTTCGGTAGAGAACATCGCTGGTGTTTGCAATGCAGAAGGCAATGTTTTTGGCATGATGCCCCACCCTGAGCGCGCATGCAGTGAAGACCTTGGAAATACCGATGGCCGGGCCATGTTAGAAGCTTTGGCTGCAGCCGTTGAGGCGGGCTGATTCAATGAGGCCAACAGTTTTCCGTGGCACAGATGAATGCCGCGCGGAACATGAAAGGGTTAAGTTTGTTGCAATAGTCTCCGGAAATGACCGGATATGCCATGGCCGATAACCACTCCCCATTTAAAGCAGGACCTCTCCTGAGTCGCATTTTGGAGCCCCAAGACTTGAGGGCGCAATTTGGAGTGGAAGACTTACCCCAGGTCTGTGACGAGCTGAGGCAGTACATCGTAGACGTGGTGAGCGAAAAGGGCGGTCACTTTGGGGCGAGCTTAGGCGTCGTTGAATTGACAGTCGCCTTGCACTACGTGTTCAACACGCCAGAAGACCAAATCGTATGGGACGTTGGCCACCAGGCTTATGGCCATAAAATCCTGACCGGTCGCCGCGATCAATTCCACACCAACCGCATCCACAAGGGACTCAGTGGGTTTCCAAAGAGAAGCGAAAGCCCGTTCGACACCTTTGGTGTGGGACACAGTTCCACGAGCATCAGTGCCGCTTTGGGCATGTCTGTGGCCAATAAAATCAAAGGGGACTTGCGCCAACACATTGCCGTGATCGGCGATGGTGCCATGACAGCAGGTTTGGCTTTTGAAGGGCTCAACCACGGTGGTTGGCAGGACAACAACATGATTGTGGTCCTCAATGACAATTGCATGTCCATCGACCCCAACGTAGGGGCACTCAAGGAATACTTGACCGATATCACGACGTCGCATACCTACAACCGCGTCAAAGACGAGGTGTGGCAGTTGCTGGGTAAAGTCTCCAAATTCGGACCTGACGCCCAGACCATCGTGTCCAAAGTGAGCGACATGGTCAAGGGCTCATTGCTGCAGCAGTCCAACATGTTCGAGTCACTGAACTTCCGCTATTTCGGCCCCATTGACGGCCACGACGTGGAGCAGGTTGAACACGTGTTGCGCGACCTCAAGGATATTCCTGGTCCAAAATTGCTGCACCTGCTTACCAAGAAGGGCAAGGGATATGCTCCAGCTGAAGCCGGAAGCCCCACCAAGTGGCACGCGCCGGGTCTCTTCAACAAAGACACGGGAGAGATCATCAAGGTGGTGCCCAAGTCACCTGAGCCCCCAAAGTATCAGGACGTTTTTGGTCACACCATCATTGAACTCGCCGAAAAGGACGAGCGCATTGTGGGGGTCACGCCAGCCATGCCCACGGGCTGCTCCCTCAAGTTTATGATGGAGGCCATGCCGGATCGCGCGTTCGATGTAGGCATTGCCGAACAGCACGCTGTCACCTTTTCCGCAGGCATGGCTACACAGGGAATGGTGCCCTTCTGCAACATCTACAGCTCGTTTATGCAACGGGCATACGACCAGGTGGTGCACGATGTGGCGCTACAAAAACTGCATGTCGTGTTCTGTTTGGACCGCGGCGGCATGGCGGGTGCCGACGGCCCCACCCACCACGGTGTTTTCGACCTTGCCTACATGCGCTGCATCCCCAACATGATCGTTTCGGCGCCCATGAACGAGGAGGAGCTGCGCAACCTGATGTATACCGCATCGGCCGATAACCACGGTCCGTTCAGCATCCGCTACCCTCGAGGCCAAGGCGTGATGACCGATTGGAAGACCCCGCTGCGCAAGGTCAAGGTTGGAACGGGCCGCAGGGTGCGCAATGGAGAGGATGTGGCCATTTTGGGTATCGGTCACCTTGGAAACCATGCGTTGAAGGCCGCAGAGCAGCTCGAAGCTGATGGCATTTCTGCCGCCATGTACGACATGCGTTTTGTGAAGCCATTGGACGAAACTTTGCTCCACGAGGTATTTGGAAAGTTTGACAAAGTCATCACCGTGGAGGACGGTTGCATCCAGGGCGGCATGGGGAGTGCGGTGCTTGAGTTCGCCGCCGATCAAGGGTACATGGCCCGCATTGAAAGGCTCGGTGTCCCCGACCGCTGGATTGAGCACGGCACCCAGTCCGAGCTTTACTCCGAATGCGGATACAACGTGGACGACATCGCCGCCAGCGCTCGCAAGCTGGTTGGTGTCGCACTGAACGGTGCGCAAAAGGCAGGCTAAACCCTGCTCCTATTCCACAGGTCTTCCGACCTTCGTTTCATGGAAGACGCCATTCGGAACCGCGTAGAAGAAAGTGGGCTCATTCAGCTCGACCTTTCTGCATTGTTGTCCCGAAGGCCTTTGCGCGACATCGACATCGCCCCGCAATTGTGGCAAGGTTTGGCCATCCGGGAACAGGAATTCCGCGCTTGGCTGAATGACTTGGAAGTTGCGGCGTTTGATGGCGCTGACGTGGCCATTCACTGCAGTGCGGACGCCATCGTGCCAGAGTGGGTGTGGATGTTGGTTACCACAGCATTGCAAGGCCATGCAAGCAGTGTGCACGTGTGCGCCCCAAGAGATTTGAAGGCGGCCGTATTGGCCCGCATCGCAGAAGAGCTGGATCCCGAGGAATACCGTGGGAAGCGGGTGGTGGTGAAGGGCTGTGGACTGGATGCCGGAGCCGGACCTGCGGTCCGTTTGGTGGAGCGGTTACAGCCCGTTGTCAAGTCGCTGATGTTCGGCGAACCGTGCAGCACAGTCCCCGTGTACAAGTCGCGCTGAGAAGCTGGGCAAAACACCGAGGTTCCCCGGAATACCCGAGGTAATTTGGCGGAGCCATGTTGACCGCTGAATCCGAAAAGAAGCTCTTCCTGATTGATGCCTTTGCCTTGATTTTCAGGGCATATTATGCTTTCATCCGCAACCCGCGTATCAACAGCAAGGGCGCCAACACCAGTGCCGTATTCGGCTTCACCACTGCGATGCTGGACATCCTGAAAAACGAGAAGCCGACCCATTTGGCCATCGTATTTGATCCACCGGGCCCAACGTTTCGTCACGAGACCTTCCCAGAATACAAGGCGAACCGCGATGAAACGCCGGAAGACATTCGGGCGAGCATCCCGCACATATATGCCATGGCGGAGGCCATGCGCATTCCAACCATCACAGAGCCTGGTTTTGAGGCAGACGACATGATTGGATACCTGTCTGTATTGGCAGAGAAGGAAGGGTTCGACGTCTACATGATGACGCCCGACAAGGACTATGCTCAGTTGGTAACCGAGAAGGTGCGCATGTACCGCCCGGGCCGCATGGGCAATCCAGCTCAAGTGTGGGGGCCTGCAGAAGTGTGCGAGCGCTTTGGCATTGAAGACCCGATGCAAGTGATCGACTTGCTAGGACTGATGGGCGATTCTGCAGACAACATTCCAGGGGTGCCGGGCATTGGCCCCAAGACCGCGGCCAAGTTGCTGAGCAAGTATGGCACGATGGAGATTTTGCTGGATTCTACTGCAGACTTGAAGGGCAAGCAGAAGGAAAACCTTGAGAATTTCCGGGAGCAGGCCTTGCTCTCCAAGCACCTTGCGACCATTGTTACGGACATCAACTACACGCCGAATTTCGACGAGATGGTCGTTGAAAGTCCCGACGCAGATAAGCTGAATCCGCTGTTCGAAGAGCTGGAGTTTAGAACCTTGGCACGGCGCATTTTGGGCGCTGCTGCGGCAAGTGAGGCCGAAGGACAAGGGCCCGAGCCAGCGACAAAAGTGTCGGCGGATGACGCTGGCGGGCAAATGGGATTGTTTGGAGGCGGAGGAGAGGGTGCTGAATTGGATTCGGGAGAAGGGGCGCTGCAGAAGTTTGATGCAGCAGCCGTGGATTACCGTTTGGCCGACACGGCGGAAATGCGGTCTGAACTCTTGTCGGAGTTGGCGTCCGTCCAGCGTTTTGCTTTCGACACAGAGACCACAGGGCTGGACGCAAGGACGGCCCGATTGGTGGGCATGAGCTTTTCTTCTAAACCCGGTACCGGGTGGTATGTGCCGGTCCCTTTGGGCGATTCGGCCAAGCCGCAAAAAGAAGACAGCAGTGTCGTCGCTTTGCTGGAAGAGTTTGCGCCTGTTTTGCAGGATGCATCCAAGCAGTTGATTGCCCAAAATTGGAAGTATGACCTCAAGGTGATGCGGGGCGCAGGTGTGAAGATTGGGTGCCAGGTGTTCGACACCATGTTGGCGCACTATGTCTTGCAGCCTGACTTAAAGCACGGGATGGATTACCTGGCAGAGGTGGAGCTCGGCTACAAGACCATTCCCATCACCGACTTGTTGGGCAAAAAGGGCAAGAACCAAAAAACCATGGCGGACATCCCGCCGGAGCAAGTCTGTCCATACGCTTGTGAAGACGCCGACATCACCTTGAGATTGGCCGACGTCTTTGAAGAAAAGCTGGGCCAGGATTCTCCCGAACGGCGCATCTTCGACACCATCGAAATGCCACTGGTCCCCGTCCTTGCCGACATGGAGTTGGAAGGTGTGCGGCTCGATACAGACGCCTTGAATGCCATGGCGGAGGGGCTTCAGGAAGACCTCAGGAAACTTTCGGACTCCATTCAAGCCCATGCGGGGGTCCCTTTTTCCATCGATTCGCCCCGCCAGCTGGGCGAGGTGCTGTTTGACCACCTCGTGATCGCCGAGAAAGCCAAGAAAACCAAGACGGGGCAGTACGCCACAGGCGAAGAAGTCCTGCAAAAGCTCGTGGACAACCACCCCATTGTAGGGGAGGTCTTGGAATACCGCCAACTCAACAAGTTGCTGTCTACGTATGTGCGGCCGCTGCCAGAATTGGTCGACGGTGCAACGGGCAGGGTGCACACCCAATACATGCAAGCGGTAGCAGCGACCGGTCGCCTGAGCAGCACGCACCCCAACCTTCAAAACATCCCCATTCGAACGGCACGGGGCCGCGAAATTCGGAAGGCCTTTGTTCCTCGCGATGCGGACCACATATTGATGGCCGCCGACTACAGCCAAGTTGAGTTGCGGATTGTGGCTGCACTGAGCGGTGACCGTGGATTGTGTCAAGCATTCCAAGAGGGTGCAGACATTCACACGGCCACGGCAGCTAAGGTGTTTGGCATCGCCCCGGAGGACGTCGATCGGAGTCAACGAAGCCAAGCAAAGGCGGTCAACTTTGGAATTCTGTATGGCCAAGGCGCCTTTGGATTGGCCGAAACCCTTAAGATTCCCCGCCGCGAGGCCAAGGCCATCATTGAGGCGTACTTCGCCGAATTTGCCGACCTCAAGGCCTACCAGACCGAAGTGGTGGAGCGGGCCAAGGAGTCGGGTTACGTAGAGACCATCTTGGGCCGTAAACGTTGGCTTCCAGACATCACATCCGCCAACGCTGTGGTCAGGGGCTTTGCCGAACGCAACGCCATCAATGCTCCGATTCAGGGTTCTGCCGCCGACATCATCAAGGTGGCGATGGTGCGCATTCAGGAGGCGCTTCAATCGTCGTCCCTCAAAGCCCGCATGATCTTACAGGTGCACGATGAACTGGTGTTCGACGTGCCCAAGGATGAGGTAGAGGCTTTGACTGTTTTGGTTCGAGAACATATGGAGGGCGCTGTTGAATTGGCCGTCCCGCTCGATGTTGAGGTTGAAACTGGTGTCCATTGGTTGGAGGCGCATTGAGCTTCCCAGACATTCACGCCAGCTGCGGGCATCGGTTCATTCTGACGGAGCTTTCGCCGCATGGCTGACAGCATTCACCTTTGAGAGAGGATAACTTTCGCAACTGTCATTCGGCGCCTGCCGAACCAGATTCAACTTGCTCTCACAACCCGCTTGGATTTTCCATGAAACTTAAAAACGACCGATTCACGCTTTCCCCGTCCTTGGCGACGTGGACTGCACTTCCCCTGATGTTGTTCTTCGTCGGCTGCGGCGAAGCTCCGAATGCCGGAGCCTCCGATGGAGCCGAGGCCAACAGCGAACAGCCTATGGACCAGGAGGGCATGATGCCCGCCCGCCGTCAAAAGGCCTTCAAGCAAATCTTCCATGCGGTGCCCTCACCGATTGAGACAGCCATGTTGCTCGAGCGCAGTGGCATCCGTTTTGATTCGGGTGCCTTGCACACCTTGGACAACGCAGCGGGCTATTCCACCACAGAATTGCAATCCGTCAACCTCGGCATCTATGCAGGTGACTTGAGCTATTCCGTGATTTTCAATCAAAATCAGCAATCCGTGGATTACCTCAACACCTGCCGTCGCTTGTGTGATGGCTTGGGTGTGGGAGACATCATTAATGCAGATTTGATTGCCAGGGCCGACAACAACCGCGACATCCGCGACTCGCTGGTGGACATTGTTACCGACACCTTCTACTCGCTCAATGCCCGCTTTCGCGAGAACGGCATGGAGGAGGTGAGTGGCTTGATGGCAGCAGGCGGATGGATCGAAGGGGTCTACCTCGGGACCCGCAGCCTGAATACTTCTACAGACGATTTGAAACTGCGCATTGCAGAACAGAAGATGACTTTGGAGAACCTGATGGGCTTGCTCAGAAGTTATTCTCCAACGCCAGCACTGACAGGCATGATGCAAGCGCTCTCTCCGGTAGAAGCTGCTTTTTCCGGTGTGACGATCACAGAAAACGCCGCCGCAGCAACAGCAGCCGAGGACGGCATGGTGGTCATCAGCGGCGGACCAGAAGTCAAATACGATCAAGCCACCCTTGAGGCGATTTCTGAAACAATTGCCACTGTACGTAACCAATACGCAAAGTGAACGTAATGAATAGCGCCATGACTGCGATTAAAACAATCCCTCTCGCTGCCCTCGCCCTGGTGATGATGTTCACCGTGGCCGATGCTTCAGCACAATGCCGGACTTTCACGAAGAAGCGCTGCCTTCCTGCGTTGGAGGATTACGTGCAGAACGATAACTACAACACTGCGGTTTTGATCCCTGGTGATGAAGCCGAACTCGAGCTGACCTTCTTCGGAGACCGCGCCTACCGTTTGTTGGTCTGCGGACACCCCGTGCTCGGTGACTTGACTTTTCAAGTCTTAGACAGCAGAGGCAACGGCATCTATGACAGTACAGACAAGGAAAAGGACCACTTTGACTTTAGGGTGGCCAACACCCAACAGATGACGGTCCGCGTTCAAGTGCCCTCTACAGATGCTGTGATCCAACACGAAGGTTGCGTGAGCATTATGGTAGGCTCAAAAGGCTGACCTCAGCGCACTTTTTTAGACTTTGAAACGTCCGCCCAGCAATGCTGGAGCGGGCGTTTTGTCGTTAAGACACCTGGCGGTTTAGAAAGGCACACACTGCGGAATCAAAGGCCTGGGGTTGTTCGGCATGCAGCCAATGGCCAGCATCCAAAGCCACTGCCTCTAATCGGGGGAAATGGCTGCTCATGGCCTGCAGTCCCCTCCCAACGACATAGTCTGAACGCGTTCCATAAATACTCAGGGTAGGCACATCGACCTCGCCCAAAGGGCGGTGACCGGTCATGTCAGCCAGGTGCCGGCGGAGCACGGGTAAGTTGAACCTCCAAGCGAACCGCGAGGGCTCAGAGCGGTAGAGGCCCTTCAAAAGGAATTGGCGAATGCCCGCTTCCGAGATGGACGGAGCCAAAGCCTGGTCCACCTGACTGCGGCGGTCAAAGGCGTCCAGGTCCAAACCGGTCAGGGCATCGAACAGTGGCAGGTGGTGTGGGGGATAGGCCACAGGAGCCATGTCTGCAATGATCAGGCTGCGGCAACGGTCTGGGTATCGGTCCGCGAAATACATCACGGTCTTTCCGCCCATGCTGTGTCCGAGCAAATCTGCCCGCACCACGCCCAAGGCATCTAGGGTATCGAGCAGGTCGATCACCATGTCGGGATAGCCATGCTGGGGGTGGTGAGCGCTGCGACCATGATTGCGCTGGTCCACAAGAACGACAGGCCGGTCAGCGGCCCATCGGAGGCCCAAAGTTTGCCAGTTATCAGAAGAGCCAAGGAGGCCGTGCAAGACCACCAGCGGCGTCATGGTGCCGTCGACGGGGTGCGTGCCGAGAACGCGGTGAAAGAGTTCCATTAAGCGGGGCGCAGCTGCGCTTTGTATTGACCCACCGCATTCTGAAGCCCGACGTATAGGGCGTCGCTGATCAGAGCATGGCCTATGCTGACCTCGTTTAAGGGCTGCACGTGGCGCGCAAAATGTGCCAAATTGTCCAGGTCCAGGTCGTGCCCTGCATTGACTCCAAGTCCCGCATTTGCCGCGAATGCTGCCGCTTGTACAAAGGGCCGAATGGCACCCGACGGATCCAGACGAAAACCCTCCGCATAGGGACCGGTATACAGTTCGATTCGATCTGCTCCTACATCTGCAGCGCCTTGAATCAGGTCGGTCTCGGTGTCAATAAACAGGCTCGTACGAATGCCCGCATTTCGGAATCGGAGAAGCACTTCCGTCAAAAATGCCGCGTGGGTGCGCGTATCCCAACCCGCATTGGAGGTCAAGATTCCAGGAGGGTCGGGTACCAGAGTGACTTGATCCGGCGAGACTTCTAGCACCAAGTCGATAAAGTCATCCGAGGGATAGCCTTCGATGTTAAACTCTTGAGTGGTCACCTTCTTGAGCCTCCGAACATCGTCAAAGGTGATGTGACGGGCGTCAGGGCGCGGATGCACCGTAATGCCATCGGCCCCCCACTGCTGAATCCGTTCTGCTGCAGCAACAGGACATGGCAGCTGACCACCACGCGCATTTCGCAGGGTGGCTATTTTGTTGACGTTGACGCTGAGACGCGTTGGGAAAGTTTCCATGGACCTAAGGGGGTTGTGCCCTAACTGACGGCTAATTTCGCAAAGTCCCTCATGTTGGGAGTAATTAAGTCCATGCACGCAAAAAGCATCATCAACGACGAACTGATCGCACTCAATCCAGGCGACACCTTGGAGAAGGCTTTGCGCGCTATGGATGAATTCAAGGTGGAGCACCTACCGGTAGCTGCTGAGGGCCGATACTTAGGCCTTGTTGCCGAGCAGCACCTTCTAGACAAAGAGGGCGAAGCGGTGTTCCTGACCAACGTGCAGCTGATGCCCGTGATGGTGGCACCCGGCCAGCATTTTCTGGAAGTGGTGGATATTCTTTGTGAGGCAGACGTCAGTGTGGTGCCTGTGGTAGAAGACGGCATGCTGTTGGGGTGCACAGACAGGGCCCACTTGTGGCGGGCTTTTCACAACAGTCTGACGCCCTTTAGCGAGGGCAGCATCCTCACCTTGGAAATGCCTTGGAAAGATTACAGTTTGGCCCAAGTGTCCCACAGGGTAGAGTCCGAAGGGGTCAAAATCCTTCAGGTCTTGGTCAGCGATGGTCTCCATCCAGAAAATGCAGAAGTGGCACTTAGGTTGTCAACCCGGAACATTGAAGGTTTGATTGATGGGCTGCGCCGCCATGGTTACGAAGTGCGCGCTTTCTATAGGGCAGAGGAATATGCGGAGGAAATGAAGCACAGAATGGCGGCTTTCAGACGCTACATGAACATCTGATCCATGGAAGGTCACAACGCTCCCATACAATCACTACTGTTGCACGGGTCGGTGATCGCGGACACCGACATTTCGGCCTACCGTGACGTCCTCAATGTCTTGAGGGCCGCCGATGTGACCGTGGCATTCACAACGCGCTTTCATTCGGCCCTTGCCGAAATGGGACTGGGCGATGCCGACGACACCGCTTGTGAACTGCACAGCGCCGAGGAGTTTGGGATGGTCTTGACGTTTGGCGGAGATGGAACAGTGCTCGAAACCGCAGACATGTTGGCCGGTCGTGCCATTCCTGTATTGGGCATCAACACGGGTAGGCTGGGGTTCTTATCACACCTGCCCATGCCGGATGCTGCACGGGTACTGCCGAGCATTCTTTCTGGAGGCTACAAGGTGGAGCAGCGGGCGATGTTACAAGTGGAGTTTCCCGATGCGGAATTGGGGTCCAACCTGCGCGCTCTGAACGAAATCACCGTGCACCGTCGGGACGTTGCGAGCATGATTCGGGTGTCGGTGAGCCGCAATGGCGTCTTTGTCAACCGGTATTGGTCTGATGGGCTCATCGTCTCAACGCCTACAGGCTCGACAGCGTATTCGCTCAGCTGCGGAGGACCCATCATTCATCCTGACAGCAACGCCATTGTGCTCAATCCGATTGCGCCCCACAACCTCTACGATCGGCCCGTGGTGATTCCCTTGGAAGGCACCTTGGAAATCGAGGCTGAAGGGCGCGACGACCACCTGATGCTCACCATGGACACGCGCTCGTACACAGTGGATGCGCCGGCAAAGTTTGTGATTCGACCCGCCGAGCGTCCATTTATGTTGGTCCAGCTTCCGGGCGTCGATTTTATTGAGACTGTCCGACGCAAATTGCACCTTGGTTTGGATGCCCGCGAGGGCCATTCTATGCAAGGCGGGCAAGAAACCGGCGACAGTCCCCGTTAAAGCTGCGCCCTTCCATCATGATGTCCCGTCCGCTTTTTATGCTCTTTCTGTTTTCCGCACTCCTGATGGGGACGGCCAATGGTCAGCGCAAATTTGAAACCAGCAAGACCTTGGGTTTGACCGTTGGTACGGGATACTATCTAGGGGAACTCAATCCCACGGGTCATTTTAAAGGGCGATTGCAACCTGGTTTTGGAGGGTTTCTCCGGTTCAATGTGAACCGCCGCATTGGAATCAAGGCCAGCTTAAACCGCACCAACCTGCTGTACTACGATTCAGATTCTAAAGACCCTTGGATTGCCAATCGAAATTTGCACTTCCGCAACGCCATTACTGAAGGAGCTGTGGTGGCCGAATTCAACTACACCCGTTACCAAATCGGCAACACGAAGGACCGGTTCGCAGGCTATTTGTTCGCGGGTTTATCGCTGTACAGCCACATGCCCGAGGCGCAAATCGGAGACGTTTGGTATGAGCTACAGCCTCTTGGGACTGAGGGCCAAAGCACCAATACTGGTCAAGGGCGCTATGCCACTACCGGTTTCGCGGTTCCCTTTGGCTTGGGCTTCAAATTGAATTTGGGCCATTTCTCAGCGTTGAATTTCGAATGGGGCATTCGCCGCACCTGGACGGACCATCTGGACGATGTGGCCGGCTACTACGCCAGCACGGCAGTGTTGGAGGAAGAGGCGGGGCCGCTCGCCGAGGAGTTGAGCGTGTCGCGCATAGAAAATGAGGGCGACCTGATCGACCCTGTGGGTCAAATGCGGGGCTTCAATGATTTGGATGACCGGTTTGCTGCCATGACGGTGTCCTTCACTTTTCGAATCGACAAGTCTCCCACGACGTGCTGGGACCGTTGATCTTCTGTCCAATTAGGTGAAAAACTCCCAATCTCGGAGCAGAATGCGGTGTCTACCTTGCATGTCATTGCGGTGGTGACCACATTCGCCGCTGCTATTGCGATTCACGCAAACCAACATGGTTGAGCCAACACCTCCATCCCAACAACTTCCGCGCCACGTGGCGGTCATCATGGATGGCAATGGGCGCTGGGCCAGAGAGCGCGGCGAGGAGCGGGTTTTTGGACACGCCAGCGGGGTAGAGAGTGTGAGGTCTGCGGTGAGTGCAGCAGGTGAACTCGGCGTTGAATACCTCACGTTGTACGCTTTTAGCACGGAGAATTGGTCCAGACCAAGAGAGGAGATCAATGCCCTCATGGAGCTGCTCGTGAAGAGCCTCGCCGGTGAGGTCAATGAGTTGATTCGCAAAGGGGTCCGACTGCGCTCAACAGGAGACATTTCAGCGCTGCCCGAAGCGTGCATCAGCGGCTTGCGCGATGTAGAAGCACAGACTGCGCATTGCACCGGGCTGAACTTGATCTTGGCTTTGAGTTATAGTGGCCGTTGGGAATTGACCGAGGCGGTGCGGAGGATTGTGCGCTCGGGTACGCCGGCAGAAAACATCGTGGAGGACACCATCAGGCAGCACTTGAGCATGCCAGATGTTCCAGATCCGGAACTGCTGGTGAGAACCAGTGGGGAGCAGCGATTGAGCAACTTCTTGCTGTGGCAATTGGCTTATTCGGAGTTGCATTTTACTCCTGTGATGTGGCCAGACTTTAGGGAGGACCACTTCAAGGCGGCGGTTTTGGAATTCAGAGGCCGGGAACGGCGTTTCGGGCGCACAGGAGATCAGGTCTCCGGAGGTGTGCAAGACATCAAACAAGGGAATCAAGAAGGAGGAATGAGGATTTATTTCACCGCGCTTATTGCAGTTTTTGCGACTCTGGCCACGCCTGCTTTCATGATGGCCCAGCCCGGTTCAGCCGTTTTGGATCTGGCGGTGCCCAGCGATTACCGCATAGCAGGAATTACGGTCGTGGGTGCGGATTACACCGACATTCAGGCGGTCAAGCTGTTCAGTGGATTGCAGGTGGGCGACGAGGTCACCATTCCTGGAGAGCGGCTCTCGGCTGCCGTGCGCAACCTCTGGGACCAGCGGTTGTTTAGTGACGTTTCCATTGAGCTTGCTGAACTGAGGGACGACGATGTCTACCTCGTTATTCGGGTGGCAGAGATGCCACGATTGACCCGTTATGGTTTTTCGGGGGTCAAGCGGGGTGAGCAGGAAACCCTGCGCGGCAAACTGGATTTGGTGCGGGGACAGATCGTCAATGAAAACTTGAAGGTGACTGCCCGACAGATTTTGATGGACCACTACCGAGAGAAGGGTTACTTCGATGCGACGGTGAACATCACGAGCACTCCGGACAGCGTCTTGGAGAATGCCGCCGGAGTCAACATCGACATCGACAAGGGTGAGAAAATTAAAATTGGCAGCATTGAGGTGATCGGGTCTCAAGCCCTCGATTCAAAATCCGTCAAGCGCCGCATGAAGAACACGAAGGAGCGCGCATGGTGGCGCATCTTCAAGTCTTCGAAGTACATAGAAGAGGAGTTCAACGCAGACATAGAGGGTGTAACCGCCTACTACCGGGAGAAAGGGTACCGCAATGCGAGGGTGACCGGCGACAGCCTGTTCCGCACGCCAGAAGGCGAACTGGGCATCGCTCTTCAGGTGGACGAAGGGGGTAAGTTCCATTTCCGGGAGATCACCTTTACAGGCAACACCAAGTACTCGACGGCACAACTCGACAGTTTGTTGGGCTTTAAGAGGGGCGACCTGTATGACGTGGCTGAATTGGAAAAGCGGCTCTTCATGAATCCCAAAGGCATCGATCTGAGCGCTTTGTACAGCGACGATGGATACCTGACTTTCCAGGCGATTCCGGTCGAAATCCGGGCGGAGAACGACAGCATCGACCTGGAAGTTCGATTGGTGGAGGGCAAGCAGTTCCGCATTGGCAGGGTAGACGTTCGCGGCAACACAAAGACGAGTGACCACGTGATTCGCCGTGAAATCCGCACCATGCCAGGTGATTTGTTCAGCCGCACAGATGTCATTCGAACCCAGAGGGAATTGAGCCAACTCAATTACTTCAATCCGGAGGCCTTCGGCATTAATCCAGTCCAAAACCCTGAAAGTGGAACAGTGGACATCGAGTACGTGGTCGAGGAAAAGCCCACCGATCAAATCGAGCTCCAAGGAGGTTGGGGAGGGGGCCGCATCGTGGGTTCCCTGGGCGTGACCTTCAACAATTTTGCTGTAGGCAAGGCCTTCAAAAAGGGGGCATGGCGGCCTGTACCGATGGGTGATGGACAGCGTGTAAGCGTCCGGGCCCAATCGAACGGCTTGTTCTTCCAGAGCTACAATGTGAGTTTCACAGAGCCTTGGTTGGGCGGCAAAAAGCCCAATGCACTGACCGTAGCGGCTTGGCGTTCGATTCAGTCCAATGGCCAACCCAAGAATATAGAGGGAGACCCCAACCCATTGCGGCAAACCTTGATGATCACGGGGGTATCGGCTTCTATCGGTCAGCGCTGGAAGCAGCCAGACGACTGGTTCTCGGTCAACGCGGGCCTGAGCTACCAGCGGTTTGACTTTGATCAATACAACAGTGGCTTGTTCAGCTTCACAGACGGCCGTTCCAACAACATTGCGCTCAACCTGATTGTGAGCAGAAACTCTGTCAGCGACCCCATTTTCCCGGTGTGGGGATCTGAAGTCCGATTGAGCGTGAAGGCCACGCCGCCATACAGTTTGTTTCAACCCGGCAAGGACTGGAGCGGTTTGAGCGAGCAAGAGCGCTTCCGTTTTGTGGAGTACCACAAATGGAAGTTTGTAGCCAACTGGTATACGCCATTGACGACCGGCGGTGGTGAAAACCCCAAGTCGTTGGTGTTGCGCACCTATTTCGGCGGCGGCATGATCGGACAGTACAACCGTCAAATCGGCCTGTCTCCATTCGAGCGGTTCTACCTCGGTGGGGTGTTCCTGAGTGGGTATGTTTTGGACGGCAGGGAGATTATTTCGTTGCGCGGGTATGACAACCTCTCACTTACGGCTCCCGATCAAAACACAGGGGCGGGTGCCATCGTGAAGTATGGTGCGGAGTTGAGGTACCCCTTGTCCACCAACCCTTCTGCGACCATCTACACCATGGCGTTTTTGGAGGCGGGCAATACATGGGCTACTGGAGATGGATTCGATCCCTTTGATGTCTACCAATCCGGTGGTGTCGGTATGCGCATCTTCCTTCCGATGTTTGGACTGCTCGGTCTGGACTACGGTTGGCGCTTTGACGATGTCCCCACGGCACCCAGTATGGCGCGTGGACAATTCCACTTTTCCTTGGGCATGAACATCGGAGATTTGTGACCGTAAGTGCGAAACGCCCCTGAATGAACGTTGTGCCATCGAGCCGTCTTATTTTCACCCTTCCGAAAGCCATGCGTCTTCTTCGTCACCTGCTCCCTATCCTCCTGATCATCCCGTCATTCTCGGCTTTGTCCCAGAAATATGCGTACGTGGATACGGAGTACATTCTTTCTCACCTGCCCGAATACGCTGAGGCGCAAAAGGAACTCAACAGCCTTGCGTCTGATTGGCTGGGCGAAATCGAGGAGAAATATGAGGCCTCTAACCAGTTGGAGACCGCGTACCGCGCCGAGCGCGTTTTGCTGACTTCTGAGATGCGGCGTAAGCGTGAAGACGAGATCTCTTCCAAGCGGACGGAAGCCACAGACATGCAAAAGGCCAAGTTTGGCGTGGAAGGAGAGCTCTTCCAAAAGCGGCAGGAGTTGATCCAGCCCGTTCAAGAGCAGATTTTTCAAGTGCTGAAAGACCTTTCTAGCTCACGAGGCTACATGGTCATCTTCGACAAAGCCAAGGACTCGAACATGCTGTACACCAATCCCAAGTACGACATCTCGGACCGGGTCATTAAGGAGCTGGGCTACACGCCAGGTGAGACCATTGGTGGAGAGGAGGAAGGGGAAGCCGATGAAAAAGGCAAGAGCCTCCAGGACCGCATGAACGATACGCTCGATAAGGGCAAAGGCAAAATCGACGACCGCAAGCAACAAGTCGTAAACCGCATGGGAGGGGCCACGGGTGGCCGTCCCAAGCAGTAATTCTGTAACCATTCGCATTCACAACATCATGAAATACATCGTATCCCTTGGCCTGATGATGGCCGCATTCTTGTTTGCCACACCGGTTTCTGCTCAGGTGATGGAGGCCCGTTTTGGTCACATTGACACACAGTCCCTCTTGGAAGCCATGCCCGAGCGCACTTCCATTCAGACAGAGATTGAAACTGCAGCTGCACAGTTCGAGCAGGAGATTGTGCGCATGCAGGGAGAGTTGGAGTCCAAGATTGGTGAGTACCAGCAGAAGGCTGAAACTTGGCCTGCGGCCATCCGCGCTCAAAAGGAGCAGGAAATTACAGGTGACCAGCAAGGCTTGGAGCAGTTTTACGGGACTGTGCAGCAGGAATTGGCTTCTATGGAGGCCAGTCTGTTGGAGCCTATGATTGAGCGTGCCCGAGTGGCCATTGAGGCTGTCGGTGCAGAAGAGGGTTTCACCTACATTTTTGACACGTCTTCAGGTGCTACCGTGTACAACGGAGGTGAAGATGTACTCCCCCTCGTCAAGGCCAAGCTTGGCCTCTGACGCGCCCATTGGGATTTTTGATTCCGGCATTGGCGGCCTCACGGTAGCCCATGCCATTGCGCAAGCCATGCCGGCTGAGCGCATGCTGTATTTCGGAGATACGGCCCACATGCCATACGGTGACCGTTCGCCGGAGTTGGTGCGCACTTATTCGGTGCGCATTGCTGAATTCCTGGCGGCTGAAGGGTGCAAGGCCATTGTGATGGCGTGCAATTCGGCTTCTGCTACTGCGAAGGCGGCGGTGGAGGCTTGTGTAGACCACGACATACCTGTGATCGACGTGGTGGCGCCGGTGGTTCAACAATTGGGCCGCGAAGGTGCGCAACGCGTGGGTGTCATCGGCACGAGGGCAACCATCGGAAGCGGCATCTATGGGAAGTCCTTGCGAGAGGTCCAACACGACAGAGGGATACCCGATGGCCATGTCGAGGAATGGCCTACGCCTTTGCTTGCTCCGCTCATCGAAGAAGGATGGCAATCGCATGAACTGATGCTTCCGGTCATTCAGGGATACCTAGAGGCGGCCGGATGGTGCGCAGGGGATGAGCGCCGCATCGACGCCCTTGTTTTGGGCTGTACCCATTACCCTTTGGCGGAGGAAGCGTTCAGCCGGGTGCTGGGGCCGCAAGTCAGGCTCATTGATGGGCCTGCCATCGTAGCAAAAGCAGTGGCGCATGCCTTGACGGTACGGGGACGGTTGGCATCTGCTGATGGCCCTTCAGTACAGCACCAGTTTATGGTGAGCGACCTCACAGAAAACTTTGTCCAATCGGCTCAACGGTTCTTTGGTAAGGAGGTCCACTTGGTGCCAGGCGGCCCTTGGTTTCAACACTGATTCCGGTGCTTTAAGCTTCGTCTGCGAACCAGCCGGCGTATTCCTTGTAACGTGAGGCCGTAGCCGCAAGGTGGTGCGCAAGTTCATCGCCAACCTGCTTGATCTTTTTCGCGGGGATTCCAGCCCAGAGCTCTCCCGCCCCGATTTGGGTGCCCTCAAGCACCACGGCACCAGCGGCGACCACTGCTCCTGCCCCCACTACGGCGCGGTCCATGACCACAGCCCCCATGCCTATGAGGGCACCATCGCACACCGTGCAACCATGGACGATGGCATTGTGGCCGATGCTGGCATTGTTGCCAATGTCCAAGCTGGTCTTTTCGAACGTCCCATGCAGCACCGCACCGTCTTGAACATTGACGGTATGGCCCAGTCGGATGGCACAAACGTCACCCCGCACAACCGCTCCAAACCAAATGCTGCAGTCCCTGCCAGTCGTCACATCGCCGACAACGGTGCAATTTGGCGCCAGCCATGTCCCCGCCCCAAAGTGGGGCGCTGTGCCTTTGACGGGCAGTATGACGGGTCGCTGTGCAGGAGGAGTAGGGTCGCTCATGCGCGAAAATTACACCACGGCCATTATGGGGAGAAGAGGTTGGCCGCGGTTGTCGTTCCTTGTTGGTCCAGCCATTCTTCTGTGTCACTGCCAGCGCGCCGAAGTGCAATGGCCTGCGCGACGTCGAGGGGCGACACCTGCTCGCGGCGGTCAAGATCGGCTATTGTTCGCGCCATCCGCAATAGCCGGGTATAGGCGCGGGCGCTAAATCCAAAGTGGTCCATGCACCGCCTTAAGAGCTTGGACCCATCGCGGTCCAGCGCGGCGATTCCATGCAAGACTTCGCCGTCTAGGGCGTGGTTGGTTTTGCCCCCCGGATTGCGGTTCCGTTGAATGTCGTGCGCGGCCCCCACGCGCTGTTGCCAGTCTGAAGCACGCTTGAGCCGTTGGCGCCTGTTCTCCCTGCCCAAGGCACCGGGCTCAGGCATGAGAGCGGAAGCCGGAACAGCATCCACCTGCAAATGGATGTCGATGCGGTCCATTAGCGGCCCACTCACCTTACGCACGTATTGCTGGCGTGCGTGCCGGCTGCACCGGCATTGCTTGCGCAGTTTGGGGTTGTTGGAATACATGCCGCAGGGGCAAGGGTTCATGGCGGCCACCAGTTGAAAAGCAGCGGGAAACACCACGGTAGAGCGCGCCCTGCTGATGGTCATCTCCGCGGTCTCCATCGGTTGCCGCAGGACTTCCAAGACGTGACGGGGCATTTCGGGAAGCTCATCGAGAAACAAGACCCCCGCATGTGCAAGGCTGATTTCGCCTGGCCGGGGGTCCGAACCTCCGCCCACCAGCGCAACGTCGGAGATGGTATGGTGAGGGCTTCGGAAGGGACGCTGCAATACGAGGCCCTTTGCTTGACCAGAGCGGTCGGACACAGAATGGATGCGGTTGACCTCAATGGCCTCTTCGGCAGAAAGCGGCGGCAGCAGTCCGACCATGGCCCGGGCGAGCAGGGATTTCCCTGAGCCTGGCGGCCCCGTCATACACACGTTGTGACCACCTCCGGCAGCAACGGCCATGGCCGCAATGGCCTGCTCTTGCCCTTTGATGTCGGCCAATGGTTCCAAGGAACGGGCCTTTTGCGCTTCGAGCATGGTCGGCAGTTGACAGAGAAGGGGTTGCAGCGGACGGCTGCCGGAGATGTGGTCCACAACATCCCTCAGGTGATCGGCCGCCAATGTGGACACGCCCGGCAGCAAGGCAGCTTCGGCTGCTGAGGCGCGAGGTAGGATGAGGTGTTGCAGCTGAGGCAGACCAGCTGCCAAGGCCAATCCTCCGCGAATGGGCCGCAGGCTGCCGTCGAGCGCAAGCTCCCCCATCATCAAGGTCTCTTCAAAAGCCCCGGTCTCAATTTGACCCGACGCCGCCAGAATTCCCATGGCGAGTGGCAGGTCATAGGCGGCGCCTTCTTTGCGCAGTCCAGCGGGGGCGAGGTTGATGGTGATCCCTTTACCGGGCCACCGGAACCCCAAGTGTTCAATGGCGCTTTTGATGCGCTGCTGGCTTTCCCGAACCGCACTGTCGGGCAAGCCGACCATTAAAAAGTGAATGCCCCTGTCCACGCGCACTTCCACAGTAACAGGCACCGCGTCGACCCCGCGCAGGGCGGCCGCATGCAAACGAACCAACATAAAAAAAGCAGAAGCTTAAGCGCAGTGCGCCTCGATGTGGTCAATCAAGGCGTGGATACACTTGATGTGCACCTCTTGGATGCGGTCCGCATGGCCATTCCACGGCACCCGGATTTCAGCATGGCACAACCGAGCGAGCGCTCCACCGTTTTTTCCGGTGAGTCCCACAACGGACATCCCTTTCTCACGCGCTGATTCAGCGGCTTTCACCACATTGGGAGAGTTTCCTGAAGTAGAGATGGCGAGCAGTACATCGCCGCTCTGCCCCATGGCCTCCACATAGCGTGAAAAGACAGCATCAAAACCGTAGTCGTTTCCCACACAGGTCAGGTGAGAAGGGTCAGAAATGGAGACGGCGGGCAGTGCCTTGCGGTCGCCTCTGTAGCGCCCTGTGAGCTCTTCTGCGAAGTGCATGGCATCACACATAGAACCGCCATTTCCGCAAGAGATGAGCTTGCCTCCCCCCGAGATGGCCTCGGCCATGAGGATTCCGGCTTGCTCTAGGGCATCCAAATGCGCACCATCCGCCAAGAAGTCGTGAAGGACTTGCTGGGCTTCTTCAAAGTGCTGCCGAATGTGCTGGGCTCTTTCCATAGGGGCAAGGTGCAGATGGCAATCTAACCCCCGACCTGCGTTGTGTTGCCGCAGCCGTTGGCTTTATCGCCGTCGTTGTGGAGGTTATTGGCCGGCTTTGAATCGGTCCATGTTCTCCTTGAGAAAGGCGATGAACTTGTCTGGATCTGGATCATACCCGACACCGCTGCCCAACGCTTCACCATTGTGATCAATCATCACATAAAAAGGCTGGGCATTGGTGCCAAACCTGGAGGCCTGCAGGTAGGTCCATTTATTGCCCACAGTTCGGACACGGAAGTCTTTGCCACCGAATTGCTCCACGCGCTGCTCAGCTTCTGGCAGGGCCTTGCGCTCGTCGACGTAGAGGGACACCAGCACCGCTTCTTCGGTGAGGTATTTCACCACTTCGGAATTCGGCCACACCTGCTCCTCCATTTTCCGGCAATTGACACAAGCCCAACCGGTGAAGTCAAGGATCATGGGTTTGCCTTCGGCCTTGGCTGCGGCCAGCCCTTCGTCATAATCGCGGAACCGCGCTTCTACATGGCCTGAGGATGCCTGTCCTCCTGCACCATGTCCACCCGTTCCAACGCTCCCTGAAGCTTCGGAATAGAACATGGGAGGGGGAAAGCCTGAAATCAGATTAAGGGGTGCACCCCACATGCCGGGCATCATATAGATGGCCAGAACAAGGAATACCGTGCCCAGGCTCCAACGTCCTACGCTCATCCGCTCCAACTTGCTGTCATGCGGGAAGCGCAACCCTCCGTAGAGGTAGATGGCAATGCACAGGGCCACCGCAATCCAAATGGCGATGAAAAGCTCTCGCTTGAGCAAACCGAGTTGCAAAACGAGGTCCGCATTGGAGAGGAACTTAAAGGCAAATCCGATTTCCAATAAACCCAAAACCACCTTCACACTCGTCAACCATCCTCCACTTTGAGGCAATGAATTCAGCCAACCGGGGAAGGCGCTGAACAGCGTGAACGGGATGGCGAGGGCAAGGGAGAAGCCAAACATGACAGCCACTGGGCCACCAAAGTCGCCTGTCGCGGCGCCAGCCAATGCGCTGCCTACCAATGGGCCGGTGCAGCTAAAGCTCACAATGGCCAGAGTGGCTGCCATGAAGAAGATGCCAATCAGCCCACCTCGATCGGCCTGTGCATCGACTTTGTTGGCCCAGCTCGACGGGAGTTGAATCTCAAAAGCGCCGAGGAAGCTGACGCCAAAGACCACCAGCAGCACAAATAATCCGATGTTGAAATAAGGGTCGGTCGAAATCAGGTTGAGGACATCGACACCAAATACTGCGGTGAGGAGCAGTCCCAATCCGGTATAGATAAAGATGATGCTGGCCCCGTAAATCAAGGCGTTCCGGATTCCCGCAGCCCGGGTCTTCGATTGCTTGGTGAAAAAGCTCACCGTCATTGGAATCAGGGGGAACACACAAGGGGTAAACAGCGCGGCAAAGCCGAGCCCCATACCCAAGAGGAACAGGACCAAAAGGCCGTCATCGCTCCCTTCGTCGCTCGTGTCTGCACCCCGCGCGTCATCTGGACAAAGCGCCGGAAGCGCAGCAGTAAGGGCATCGGAAGTGATGAGCTGAAATTCGACGTCCGGCGGAAAGATGCACTTTGAATCGTCGCAGGCCATATAGGTCAGCATCCCGTCGATTTGGCGGGGAGCATCGCCCTCCCAACTGACTTCCAGGGCCCAACTCACCGTGCCTTCGAAGGACTTCACGTCTTTGTCGAAGTTGGGGTCGTAGTGGACCTCGGGGGTACATTCTTGCAAGGCGCCGGCATTCAGTCCCTCCGTAGAAAGGGTGAAGGAAGTGGGAATGGGGCCGTCGAGTGGGTCGTTGTCGTTGCTGTAGACATGCCATTCGGGTTCGACTACAGCCGTGGCCACGATGGTGGCGGACTGATCGCCGGTGGCATACAGCGCGATGTCCCATTGCACCGGGTCGTAAATACCCATGGGGGCTTCTTCGGCCTCACCATCGTCAAAAGCGCCATGATCACCGCTGCAATAGTCTGGCTTGGCGGATTCGGGCTTGAGATCAGACAAAGCAATGGCAAAGTCTACATCCTCAGGCGGCAGGCACTTACTCTCATCGCACACCATAAAGGTCAAATACCCCTTGATGGTTTCTGGAATGGCCCCTGGAAAGGACACCGTGTGAACCCAATGGGTCTGCCCCTCAAAAAAGAGCAGATCCATCATAAAGTTCGGGTCGTACTCCAAGTGGGGTTCGCACTCCGCCGCAGCAGTATCTGCCGTCTGGACGCCCTCGGTTTCTATGGTGAAAGAGGTGGGAATGGGCCCATCAAAAGGGTTCAGAAATTGGCTGTAGACGTGCCATCCGGATTCGATTTCGGCATGGAAGTCAAGGTCGATGGTGCCATCACCATTGTCGTAGGCGGCGAAGTCCCACACCACGGGGTCGTGGATCTGGGCATCGACGTTTGGGCTGCCTGAGGCCATCGAAATGGCGAGGACAAACCATGGGAGGAGGTGCTTGAGGGGCTTCACAGACACGTTGATTTGCAGGCGTGAAAGATAATGCCGGTAGGCCCTGTAGTGTGAATGCCTTGGGCCAATGGTTGCGAAACGGTCCGGCTCGAGGTCTAATCAGAGGGCGATTTCCTGTCCTGGCGCCAGTCCAAAGCGCTTTCGGATCAGCGCCATGACGGCATATACAATGGGGGTGTCCAGGGCTGCAATCAGCACTTTAAAGCCGAATCCATTGATCAATAAGGCCCCAAAAAGGCCCCATTCGATCTCCCCCACGAGGCACAACAACACAAGCACCACAACGGTGTCTGCGAACTGGGAAGGGATGGTCGAAAAGTTGTTGCGCAGCCACAGCTTGCGGCCACCTGTGCGGTGTTTCCAAAAATGGAAAATGCGGACATCCAAGAATTGGGCGATCAGGTAGGCGGCCATGGAAGCCCCGACCGCCAAAACGGTTTGGCCAAAAACATGGTCGTATTCTCCGTTGCTGACCGGCGACCAGTCGGTGGAGGGTGCTATGCCGGCCAAGGTGATGATTCCAAGGGTAAAAACGGAGGCTACAAGGCCTCCTTTGACCACATCATCGGCACGCTTTTTCCCAAAGATTTCCGAGATGAGGTCGGTGACAAGAAAGGTCAAAGGGTAGGGCAACAAGCCCACGCTGGCTTCAAACGTGTACCCGATCCCAGGCATGGTCCAAAAGAAGAATTTGCGGAAGATGAGGTTGCATGTCACCAAACTCGCGACAAACAAGGCGGCCAATGCCAAGTACAGTCCCAACGCCCATTCACGGTCCCTTTCGGTCGCCGGCTTGAGTGGGGGGGCAAGTTCTGGATTCATGGGGTTCAAATAGGCGGTGCAAATCTATCGCAGAGGCTTCCAGTGCAGGCGCAATACCCGCATGTTCTGCGTTGAATCGGAGGGTTTTGGCAGGGCCGCTCGCTGATCAATCCGATGTCCGACCAACCAAATTAGATGGCCCGAATCGTCCTGAAGCACCCATTGTCGATGGCGCTCGGAAGCGGGGACTTTGCGCTGGGTGAGGATGTCCGAAACGCTTTGGCTTCCGCTCATGCCCAGTGGAATCATACGGTCGCCCTCGGCCCAAGGGCGCAACGTCAAAGGCCAACGGACCGCATCCACCGCCAAATCAGCGGTGTCGTCCCCAGCATCTGGCTTGAACCCATCGGCAGGCGATGCTATCCGCCATGTCAACAAGCCTGCTGGCGTTGAGACCGTCCCCGATTGCACACCACGCGGTTCCGGAGACCAAGTGCGGGGAGACTGATCGGGGACCACTTCAATAGGATGGGCCACAAGCGCCGCGCGTTCTCTGACGATGCAATGTGAATCCGAGCATCGTTTCTTTCCCACTTCGGTGTCGGGGCGTGCCAAATCAACGAGCGCACTGGCCTGTGACGTTGCAAAGCCAAATGATTGGCTCCAGATGCCCGCCAAATGCGTGGGGGAGGGGGCCTGCTGGAGCATGGAAATCGGCAGCGAATGCGTGTCTTCTCCTAAGCTGGCGTGCAGGCCTTCTGAGTGCGCGCGCCACTCCGAGGCGAGGCTTCCCATGCGCTCCAGTCCCGACTCCCAGCCTGGGCGGATGTTGTCCAGCAAGGGAATGAGCTCGTGCCGGATTCTGTTGCGCAAGAAGTCTGGTTCTAGGTTGGTGGGATCTTCGCGCCAGGCACTCCCCGATGCTTCTAAAGCGTCGCGCAGCATAGATTTTGGCAGCTCCAAAAAGGGCCGGCCCAGTGAAAACCCCCAATCGTCGTTCCAAGCGCGCATGGCCGATAAAGCTTCTGGTCGGCTTCCGCGCAAAAGATGGAGCAGCCTGGTCTCGCGCTGGTCATCGGCGTGGTGCGCGGTGAGGACAACACCACCTTGGCCCACTGTTTGGGCCATCCACGCATACCGCGCTGAACGGGCTGCTGCCTCCAATCCTTGGGTACGCCGCATCTCGGACGTGTTCAATCCTGAGAGGGTGTGGTGTTCAAAAGGAAGGGCCAGCCGCGCTGCAGCCGCTTCTACAAAGTCTTTGATTTTGGCCGAGTCGGCGTGAAGGCCGTGGTCCACATGAAGCACCCCAAAGTGGCCTTGCATGGTGCTTGCGGCCTCCATCAATGCCATCGAGTCCAGCCCCCCGGAGACGGCAAGCCACACCCTTTGGTCTTGGGGGACCCGGCGGACGGACAGTGCAGCGTGCAGGGCAATGCGCAGGGGCTCGAAGCGGTCAGCCATGGCGGTGATTTTGGCTTTCGGGTTGGGCCACAGGCTCAATCGCGCCGAGGACGTCCAAAATGGCTTGTGCTTTGAGCCGGGTCTCCTCCCATTCGGCAAGGGGCGCTGCCAATGCGGTGATGGCTCCGCCAACATGGGCGCTCCATCGGCCCGATGCGGGATCGGCCACGGCGGTTCGGATCACCACATTGAGGTGGAAGTCTCCCACATCGCCCTTCCCGTTGGGCTCGGCCCAACCCAGCGTTCCAGAGTACAGTCCGCGCATGACAGGCTCGGTTTCGGCGGTAATTTCCATGGCCCTCAATTTGGGCGCGCCCGTCATGCTGCCCATGGGGAAAGTGGCCCGCAGGATATCGGAAAACCCGGCATCTGGCCGAACCGAGCATGACACCGTGGAGACCATCTGGTGCACGTTGCGAAAGCTGTGGATGCCACAGAGTTCATCCACTTCCACGGTTCCAGGTGCCGCCACACGGCTCAAGTCGTTGCGAACCAAGTCCGTGATCATTACGTTCTCGGCGCGCTCCTTGGTGTCGGTGCGCAACCGTTCCGCGGCCGCCGCATCGGCTTCGGGGTCAGTATGGCGCGGAGCAGTACCCTTGATGGGCCTGGAAACAAGGCGGTCACCTTGGCGTTCTAGAAAGCACTCGGGACTGGCACTCAAAATGTGTGCCGACCCAAAGGGGATGTGCGCCGAGTAGGGGGCAAGCGTGCGTGCGATCAATGCGCCAAAAGCGGCGTCAGCAGAAAAGTCTACGGGAAGGGTGCCGCGCAACTCGCGGCACAGGTTCAGTTCATAGATGTCTCCCCGAAGGATGTGGGCGTGCACCTTGGAAAAAGCCTGGTGATAGGCTTCCGCACCAAGGCTGCTGTCGACGGTTTGCGCCGGGCCTTGGTGATGTCCTGCAAAGGAGGCGGGCTGTCGAACAGCCGCTTCCATGGCCGCCGCCAAGCTGGCGTCCTCTGGCCGTGTCAACCATTCTAAAACCGCCGCAGCACCAGTGCCCGTAAAGGCCAGTGCTCCTGCTGCTTCGATCCAATGCACCAAGGGCAATGCCACATGGACCCGTCCTTGAGCAGGCAAGTCCAACAGGGGGTCTGCCCTCAGCTGGTCGTACCCCAACCAACCAAAACAGCGCCCGGTTCCTGAGCCAACAAAAGCGGCGATCTGTTCAAAGGCATCGGCTTCCGGACCGTCCAGCGTCAGACTCCGCTTGACTCCGACCGCCAAATAACCGTTGACTGCACCGGGGTTCCGGGATGCATCCACGAGCAACCAAGGGGCGTGGGCCTGCAACCCCGAGAGGTCAGGCAAGGCCCATTCAGAATGCGTGACAGTGGGGTTCACCCCTCAAAGATGGCGCTGGATCAAATGGGTCACAGCATCGGCCCAATCGTCGCCGGCATTTAAGCTGGGAACAAGGTCAAGTTGCTCGCCGCCATGCTCCTCAAAAATCTCCACGTACTCCTCGCCGATTTCGACCGTCGTTTCGAGGCAGTCGGCGACAAACGCAGGCGAGAACACCAGCATTTTTTTGACCCCGTCTTTGGCACGCTCTGCAATGACCTTATCGCTGAAAGGCGTGAGCCATTTTTTATCCAGACGGCTCTGAAACGCCACGCTGTAACGGTCTTCGGGGATGCCCAAGCGTTCAGTCAGTGCCCGCGTTGTGGCGTAACAGGTGGCCTTGTAGCAATATTTATTCTCCTCGTTGATTTCCGATTCGCAGCTGTGGTTGGCGCAACGGCGGTCCTCGTAAACCTTGTCTACCTGGCGGGTGGGGACCCCGTGATAGCTGAACAAAATGTGGTCGTAGGACCCGAGGTCAAATTGCCGTCCCCGCTCCGCAAAGCAGGAGAGGTAGCCTTCGTCGTCCCAATATTGGCTGATCAACCTCACTTCGGGGATCACATACCACTTGGAAATCAAGCGCATGGCCTCCTGGTGGGTGCTGCCCGTTGTGGCCGATGCGTACTGAGCATACAGCGGCAAAACCACAATGCGGTCATAGCCTTGCTGGCGCATCTCCTCCAGAACCTTAGGCATGCTGGGCTGCTGGTAGCGCATGGCAAAGTGCACGTGCAGTTCTCCAAGTTCGGGGTGCGCCTCGGCCAAAGCCGTGCAGCGCTCTGACACCTTTCGGGTGAGCTCTTGGCCATGAAGAAGCAAGGGAGACCCATCCTCAGTCCAGACTTTTTTGTACTCCTTGGAACTGCTAAACCTGCGCGTGGGCGAGATGATGCCCCGAACGAGAATCTGCCGCGGAAGCCAGGGAATGTCAATGACGCGACCATCCGTTAAGAATTCGGTGAGGTAGCGGCCAACGGCACCTGGACGCGGGTTGTCCGGTGTGCCGAGGTTGATGAGGAGGATGCCAGTTTTCATAGGTCGGTGCGCAACGGAATGGTTACAATCCTGCGCCCGCATGGTTCGCCATGGGGGCTCAGATGTGCAGGGCGCGGTCCCCGGTAGCGGCCAGGGCGGCTTCCTTGATGGCTTCAGTAAACGTAGGATGGGCGTGGCTCATGCGGGCGATGTCCTCGGCAGAGGCCCGGAATTCCATGGCCACGACGGCTTCAGCGATCATATCGGCAGCCCGGGGACCACAGATGTGGACGCCCAAAATCTCGTCGGTTTCTTGATCGGCCAGCACCTTCACCACCCCATCGGTATCCATGGAGGCGCGGGCACGGCCAGAGGCTTTGAATGGGAAGCTGCCCGATTTATAGGCGACCCCTTCGGCCTTCAGCTGCTCCTCTGTGCGGCCTACAGCGGCCACCTCGGGCCAAGTGTATACCACACCAGGAATCAGGTTGTGGTCAATGTGTGGCTTTTGGCCGGCCATGTGTTCCACCGCGTAGATGCCTTCTTCTTCCGCTTTGTGGGCAAGCATGGCGCCTTTGACCACGTCGCCGATGGCGTATATGTGGGATTGCGCCGTCCTGAGGTTGCCATCGACCTCAACGCGACCGCGGTCGTCTACAGCGATGCCCACTTTGTCTAGCCCGAGCCCATTCGTGTATGGTTTGCGGCCAACGGCTACCAGACAGTAGTCCACATCCCAAGTGACCTCCTTGCCTTTTTTGTCGTCCGCCTTCACAGTGGCTTTGTCGCCAGCATTGACGACTTCTTTGACGCCGTGAGACAAGTGGAACTTCACTCCGATTTTTTTCATCGAACGCTGCAGTTCCTTGCCCATTGTGCGGTCCATGGTGGGGATGATGGCGTCTTGGTATTCGATGACGTGCACTTCCGTGCCGAGGCGGGCGTAAACCGACCCCAGTTCCAGGCCAATGACGCCACCTCCGATGATGGCCATCGACTTGGGCAGGGCGGGCAATTCAAGGGCCTCAGTCGACGTAATGATGCGCTCCCCGTCCAATGTGATGAAGGGCAGGCTGGCCGGCTCTGACCCCGTAGCGATCAAAATGCGGTCTGCAGCAACACGGCTGGGTTCTCCCTCTGAAGGAGTGACCTCGACGGTGTGGGCATCCACCATGGCGCCCATTCCGTGCAATACAGTCACGCCATTTTTGTCCATAAGGAAGTCCACGCCCGCTACGGTTTGGTCCACGACCTCTTGCTTCCGCGCAATCATGCGCGGAAAATCAATGTCCAGCCCACCGACTTTAATGCCGTGGGCCTCAAATTCCTTGTTGGCTTTGAGGTAATGCTCCGAGCTGTCGAGCAAAGCTTTGGAGGGAATGCACCCCACATTGAGGCAGGTTCCGCCAAGGGTTCCGCGCTTTTCGATGAGGGCGGTTTTGAATCCGAGCTGTGCGGCGCGAATGGCGGCCACATATCCGCCGGGTCCGGCGCCAATGACCACGAGGTCGTACTTGTCCATGGTTGCGAACGATTGTGGGTACGAAGGTAATCCCGCACTTGCACGAGAACTACTATAGTTCGCGTCTCTTGTCTTTCCTTTGCCACCGCCTATGTGGTCCCGACTCGCTACGTTCATCCTGAGGGGACGCCTGCCCATTCTGCTAATCATTTTAGCGATTACGGCAGGTATGGCCTCGCGCATCGATGAATTGGGCATTCGCTACAAATTCGGCGGCCTCCTTCCACAGGACGATCCGGTGCTGGTGGATTACGAATCTTTTTTGGATGAGTTTGGCGAGGAGGGCAATGTGGTGGCCTTGGGGATTCAAGATGCCCGCTTGGACTCATTGGAGGTGTTCCAAATGTGGTGGGACCTCGACGAAGCGCTGCGCCAGGTGCAGGTTCCTGTGGACAGTGTCAAATCCGATGGGACCCCTTGGAAGGTCAGTGTGGTCGACAGTGTTTTTGGATTCCGAACTGCGGTAGCGCTTGTGCGGGTCGACGACCCAAAATCTTTCGTGATGGAGCCCGTGATAGGACGGCGCCCGGAAACCCAAGCCGAACTGGACAGCGTGATGGGGGTGTTGCGCAATATGCCTTTTTACGAAGGGTTCTTGCACACAGAAGTCGGGGCGACCATCCAAATGGTGTACGTCAATGCACCGCTCTTTAACTCTGAAAACCGAGGCCGTTCTGTGGAACTTTTGGTGGAAGAGGTGGAGCGGTTCGAGCAATCTACAGGCGTGGACGTCCACATTTCCGGACTCCCCTACATCCGCACAGAAGTCACCACGAAAATCAAAAATGAGCTGGGGCTCTTTATTGGCTTGGCTGCCCTGGTGACGGCCCTTCTGCTCTTGCTGTTTTTCCGGAACATCGTGGTGATGGCGGTATGTATGATGGTGGTGGGAACCGGTGTTGTGTGGTCGCTCGGAAGCATTGTCCTGTTTGACTACAAGCTGACCGCCTTGATGGGGTTGATCCCTCCTCTCATGATTGTGATTGGTGTGCCCAATTGCATCTACCTCTTGAACAAGTACCACGCCGAGTTCAAAAGGCACGGAAACAAGGGGCTTGCGCTAACGCGGATGGTCAAAAAGGTGGGCAATGCGACCTTCATGACCAACGCCACTACGGCCCTTGGTTTTGCGGCTTTTATGTTCACCACGAGTGATGTTTTGCAGCAGTTTGGCGTCATCGCGTCGTTGAACATCCTCTCGATGTTCTTTATCTCGCTGCTCATCATTCCTGCGGTGTTCAGTTGGCTGCCTCCGCCTCGCCGACGCCATGTGCGTCACTTGGACCGCCGTTGGGTGTTCTTGGTGGTTCACAGACTTGAGCGCGCGGTCAGTCACCACCGCAAATGGGTCTATGTCGTGACGGCTTGCGTCTTGATTTTGGGAGGCATCGGCATTTCCAAGATGAAGGTGACGGGCAATATCGCGGGCGATTTGCCACAGGAAGACGCGATTTTGGCTGACCTGAATTGGTTCGAAGACCGCTTTGGCGGTGTGATGCCCTTCGAGGTCGTCATCCAGTCGGACAAGCCGGGAAAGGTCACACAACTGGCCTTCCTTAAAAAGGTAGAGCAGCTCCAAAAGGTGCTCGCTGAAGAGCCACAGCTCTCGCGTTCGGTTTCGCTTGTGGACGGCCTCAAGTTGGCCAAACAAGGGTTTTTCCAAGGCAACCCTGCCCGTTACAGCCTGCCTTCGCGTCGGGAGCAAAGCTTTATGGGCCCCTACCTATCGGGAACCTCCGGAGGAGGATTGGAAGGCGACGGCAAGTTTGTAGACAGCGCGCGCACCACCATCCGGGTTTCGGCCCAAGTGGCCGACATCGGCACGCAAGAGATGAACGCCCTCACGGACAGGCTGCAGCTGCGGATTGACAGCATTTTTCCGCCGGAGGAGCACCGCGTTTTCATGACAGGCACCAGCGTCGTCTTTGTAGAAGGGACCACCTACCTCGTCAAAAACCTGCTCGTCTCCCTCATGTTGGCTGTGCTGGTCATTGCCACTGTTATGTCCATTCTATTCCGCAGTGCACGAATGGTGGCCATCAGCCTCTTGCCCAACTTGGTTCCACTCATTTTTACAGCGGCTGTCATGGGTTATTTCGGCATCGCACTCAAGCCCAGTACCCTGTTGGTGTTCAGCATTGCATTTGGCATCTCGGTGGACGACACCATTCACCTGCTGGCCAAATACAGGCAAGAGCTTGATTTGCACGGCTGGAACATGCGCGAAGCCGTGTTGCTCGCCGTGCGCGAGACAGGGGTTTCCATGATGTACACGAGCATCGTCCTGTTCTTCGGGTTCCTGATGTTCTTCGCTTCTGACTTTGAAGGCACCAGAGCCCTGGGCATTTTGGTGTCCACCACTTTGTTGGTCGCCATGTTGACCAACCTCGTGCTGTTGCCGTCCATGTTGCTTGGATTCGAGCGCTACATCACAGCCAAGACCTTCAAAGAACCCTTGCTCGAGATCATCGACGAAGAGGACGACGTCGACCTCGCTGAGCTCGAGGTCATGGAGGGACAACGTGGGTTGGGTCATTGACGAAAGTCACTGGGCCTCATGACGGCCATCAGGTGAGGGGTTGAACCCGCAGGGCAAATTGTCCTCATTGTTCAAACCCCGCACGCCATGAATGCCCTGCCTCAACACACCCACGTCGCTTTTCTTCTCGGTGAAGCTGAATCCCACCGAGCCTTACATCACCCCTACCTGACGGCCTTAAAGGACGGCACCTTGCCCGATCCCGCTGGGGCCCTGAAGCGCTTTGCCTCGGAGTATGCGGTCTATGCGAAGTCCTTTCAGAACTATCTGCTGATTGCCATGAGCAAGCTGGAGGATCAGCAACACCGCTCCATTTTGCTCGAAAACCTGTGCGAAGAGAGCGGTATGATCGAAGAAGAGGAGCTCGCCGAAATCGCCGAATTGGGTATCAAGCCCGAATGGGTGCAGGGGGTTCCCCACCCAGAGTTGTATGCCCGCTTCCGCGAAGCCATTGGCGCTTTCGACACGCCCGAGACAGGCAGCATTGCCCGGACCTGGAAAGAGCTCTTCATCGCACACTTGACGCAAGCCAATGCCGCTGAGGCGCTCGGCGCCCTGGGTTTGGGAACTGAGAGCATCGTGAAGTTCTTCTACCGTCCGCTCATTGAAGCCATCCGCAATCACACAGATGTGTCCAGAAAGGACGCGGTCTTTTTCGAGTTGCATGCTGAGCTGGATGATGAGCATGGGGAGCTGATGCTGAAGGTTGCCGAAGACCTCATTGCCGGGAACTCCGACAATTATGAGGCCATGAAGCAGGGCATGCGCAAAGCCCTTGGGCTGCGTTCGCTTTTCTGCGACCAGATGCTTGAAATGGAAATGAACCGTTAAGCGATCGAGCCATGGAAGCCAAGAAAATTTATGATGGCCATGCGGACCTCTGGGTTCGGCAAGAGCCCATCCTGCTGTCCGATTATTCGGCGCGTCCCCGCGTGCTCGAACTCTGTGGCGATGTCCAAGGAATGGACATCCTCGATCTGGGATGCGGTGAAGGCTACGTTGGCCGCCAACTTGCCGAACGAGGAGCCGCCTCCGTATCGGGTTACGATGTGTCGAGCGGCATGATCGCCGCGGCCAAAAAGGTGGGGTCTGCCCAAGGGCTTGACCACCTCACCTATGCCGTTTCGGATTTGCGCCAAGGGGAATTTGGAGACCCCGAGCACCCTGTAGATATGGTCATCGCAGTGTTCTTGTTCAATTACATGGACCAGGCCGCCATGGGGCGCATCCTGCAGCGTGTGCGGGCCGTACTCAAGCCCGGAGGTCGGTTCATTTTCACGGTTCCGCACCCTCTGCTTCCGTGGATCAAACCTGCCGAGAGGCCGTTTTACATGCGGCCGGAAGGAGGGTACCTGTCTTCGGTCGATGTGCCTTTTCCTGGCCGCATTTGGAGGCGGGACGGCGAGTCAGTGGAGGTGCAGGCCGTACACAAAACATTCACCACCTATTTCCAGGCGCTCAATACGGCCGGTTTCCAAAAGATGCCGCTCGTCGAGGAGCTCCATATCACCGCCGAGCACGTGGCCCTCGACCCGGACTTCTTCCGTCCGTTGGTGGATCTGCCCTTGCATGTGGCCTTTTCAATTCAGTCATGACAAACGCACTCCCCCTCCACCTTTTGACACCGCCTCAGGTCGTCCGCCTGCCGGTTCCCCATGCGCTCCGGCGCGCCTTGCCGCTCAGCCACGAGGCGGAATCGGCCCTGTCCGCGTTGCTGGCAGGCGGCCCCGTTCCGCACTTCGATGTGACACGGATCTCAGAGGTGTTGTCCGAGGCATCAGGCCATGTCGTCCTGAGGGCGCCAGCCTGTTGGACAGACGCCCAACTGCGGTGGGTGTATGTGGTCATCTTGCGTCAATTGGGCTCGCTCAATGACCGCTACGGCCAGCTGTTTGACGTCATTGATCGCGGACTGGACCACACGACTTCCAACGCCCCGATTTCCAAGACGAAGGCGGCCACAGGCATGCACACGGACAGCAGCGATGCGCGCTACAACCCAGACCTCGTGGCTTTGTTGTGTGTGCAACCCGGGTCGCTCGGAGGCCAATCGCTNTTGGCCAATGCAGCGGACCTGCTCGCCCGGTTGCGGCGAACCCATCCCGAGCTTGAGCCCATCGCACGGCAGGCTTTTCCCCGCGATGTCGTCACGCCAGGACTGCATGACCACCGGACTGCCATCGCAGCCAATACCATCCCTGTCTTCGCCGAGGATGAGCACGGCCTGGTCTTCCGCTACATGCGTTTTTGGACAGAGCGCGCCATGGCGAAGCTGGGCTTGGATGTTCCTGCGGAATTGACCCAGTTGTTCGATTTCATCGACGCTGACATGGCGGAACATGCCCTGCGGTTCAACCTCCAAAGGGGCGACATGCTCATCGCCCACAACCGCACCATGGTGCACGGTCGGGAGGCCTTCGAAGACCTTCCTGGTGCTGCCCGGCGCTGCCTGGTGCGCGCTTGGGTGGATGGTTTCCACGATTCCCGCGCGCAATCCTTGTCTTTGCGGGCCTGAAGCCGGAACTTTATGGCATGAAAGGCATCATACTCGCCGGTGGAAGCGGCACCCGTCTGTATCCCATCACCAAGGCGATCAGCAAGCAGTTGATGCCGATCTATGACAAGCCGATGATCTACTACCCCTTGTCCACGCTGATGATCAGCGGGATACGGGACATTCTGATCATCTCTACTCCCCACGACCTTCCCGGGTTCCAGCGCCTGCTGGGCGACGGCAGCCAATGGGGCTGCTCGTTTACCTACGTAGAGCAGAAAGTTCCCAATGGACTCGCCCAAGCGTTTGTGCTCGGTGAGGAATTCATTGGCGACGACAAGGTGGCGCTCGTTTTGGGTGACAACATTTTCTATGGCCGGGGTTTTGGCCGCATGCTGCGCGACAACACCAACATCGAAGGAGCCATGGTATACGCCTACCATGTCAGTGACCCCGAACGCTATGGCGTGGTGGAGTTTGATGATGAGGACCGCGTGGTGAGCCTTGAAGAAAAGCCCGATCAGCCCAAGTCCAGCTTCGCTGTTCCCGGGCTGTATTTCTACGATAACCGTGTGGTCGAGATTGCCAAGAACTTGGAGCCCAGTGCCCGGGGTGAATATGAGATCACCGACGTCAACAAAGCGTACTTGGAAATGGGCGAGCTTTTCGTGAGCAAGCTCGACCGGGGCACAGCTTGGCTGGACACGGGGACGTTTCATTCACTGACCCAAGCCGGACAATATGTGCAGGTCATCGAAGAGCGCCAAGGCCTCAAAATTGCCTGCCTCGAAGAAATCGCCTGGCGCATGGGCTTCATCGATACCGAACAGGCACGGAAGCTGGCCGATGAGCTTGTCAAAAGCGGTTATGGTCAATACATCCACGCGCAATTGGACCTCGGACTCTGATGCAAGAAAGCGCGACTTTTGATGCCAAAAAGGCCATGGAGGCGTACCGCACAGCCTTCGAAAATGGGTCCTCTGAATTTCTGACCCGCTACCCCGAAACCGAGCTGTACGCTCCAGTGCGCTATTTGATGGGATTGGGGGGCAAGCGTTTGCGTCCGGTCCTGGTGATGGCGGCTTGCGAGGCCGCTGGTGGGCGTCCAGAAGCGGCACTTCCTGCTGCGCTTGCCGTGGAGTTGTTTCACAACTTCACCTTGATGCACGACGACATCATGGACGATGCGCCGTTGCGCAGGGGAAAGCCTACCGTGCACGAAAAGTGGGACAACAATACCGCCATCCTCTCTGGCGATGCGTTGCATGTGATGGCCTGCGAGGCCCTGCTGGACGCACCGGACAAGGCCCTGCCAGATTTGTTGCGCACCTACCACCGCACGGCCCTTGAAGTCTGTGAGGGGCAGGAGCAAGACATGGCCTTCGAGTCCCGAAGTGACGTCAAGATTGAGGAGTACATGGAGATGATCCGCCTCAAGACCTCCGTGCTGCTGGCGGCTGCCTTGGACATGGGGGGCAAGTCTGGTGGCGCCGATGAACAAACCCGCGAGGCCTTGTATGAATTTGGCCTCCATGTGGGACTGGCCTTTCAGTTGCAAGACGATTACTTGGACGCCTTTGGCAACCCTAAAAACTTTGGCAAGCAGGTCGGTGGAGACATCCTGGCCGACAAAAAGACCTTTTTGCTCATTCGCGCCTTGGAGAAGGCCCAAGGAGCAGACTTTGAGGCATTGCAATGCGAACTGGGCCGCCGCAGTGAAGGCAAGGTGCAGCGTGTGCTGGACCTCTACCGCCATTTGGGGGTGGACGCCGAATTGCGCGATGCCATGGCAGGCCAGGTGTCCTTGGCCGAGGGTGCGCTTGCCCGACTGAAGTCACACAACCCCAAAGCACTCAAGGATTCCGGAGGCGCTTTGGCCCTGCTTCATGGTGTTGCAGCCATGGTCACTGCACGCCTGAGTTAATGCTTCATCCTTTTTGGGGGAAAACCCTCCGTTTTCGGCTGTGTTTGGCTGGTCTGTCCGCTTAACTTTGTGGGTCGCACCTGCGAACACATGGACCTCCACTCCCATCTGAGCAACGCCGAGCCGGCCGCCATTGAGGCTCTTTATCGGAAGTTCCTCGAAGATCCCAACTCGGTGGACCCGACTTGGCGTCATTTTTTTCTGGGCTTTGACTTCGCCCAACGCGTCTACGGCGAGGACACCCTCGAATCGGGTTCTGCCTCCGGAGCGCCGTCCGCTAAAGGTTCGGGCGTAGGGCCGAAGGAATTCCGGGTGATCAACCTCATCCACGATTACCGAACCCGAGGACACCTCTTCACCAAGACCAACCCTGTGCGCGCCCGTCGGGATTACAGTCCTGACCTCAGGATTGAGCACTTTGGGCTTGAAGAAGCCGACCTCGATACCGTCTTTGAGGCGGGCAGTCAAGTGGGCCTTGGCCCTGCGACGCTGCGGGACATCATTGCCCACATGGAGGAGACTTACTGCCATTCCATCGGCATCGAGTTCATGTACATCCGCGAACCCGATCGTTGGGGCTGGTTTAAGGACCACATCGAGCTGGCGAACCGCCCAGTTTTGACATTGGAGGCGAAGAGACAGATCTTCAAAAAGCTCAACCAAGCAACGGTATTCGAGGAGTTTTTACAGAAGAAATTCGTAGGGCAAAAGCGCTTCAGCGTGGAGGGCGGCGAAAGCCTATTGCCAGCATTGGATGCCATCGTAGAGCGCGGCAGTGAATTGGGAGTCAAGGAGTTTATCATCGGCATGGCGCACCGCGGCCGCTTGAACACCCTCGCCCACATCTTAAACAAGCCCTACACCGACATCTTTGAGGAGTTTGCCGGCAAGGCATACGACCACGGTGAGGACTTTGACGGAGACGTGAAGTACCACATGGGCTACAGCACGGACATCGTAGCCGATACCGGGCTTCCTGTGCACATCACATTGGCGCCCAATCCCTCGCACCTTGAGGCGGTGGACCCTGTGGTGGAAGGCATTGCCAGAGCGCGCATTGACCGCGAGCACAAGTCAGAAGACGCGGTGGTGCCCATTTTGGTTCACGGCGATGCGGCCGTGGCGGGTCAAGGCGTAGTATATGAATTGGTTCAGATGGCCGAACTCGACGGGTACCGTGCGGGGGGCACCATCCACCTGGTGGTCAACAACCAAGTCGGCTTTACCACCAATTACCTTGACGCCCGGACCAGCATTTACTGCACCGATGTGGCCAAGGCGACACACTGCCCTGTACTTCACGTCAACGCCGACGATGCCGAAGCGGTGGTGACGGCAGTCAGAATCGCATTGGAATACCGGCAGCGGTGGCACCGCGATGTGTTCATCGATTTGCTCGGCTATCGGAAGTATGGCCACAACGAGGGCGACGAGCCCAAGTTCACACAACCCAAACTGTACAAGGCCATTCAGCAGCATCCCAACGCAAGGGAGTTGTATCTCCAACAGTTGGTTGCAGAAGGCTCCATCGACCATGCCACGGCTGACAGCATGCGGGCCGCGGTCGAAGCCGAGTTGGACACAGCCATGGAAGCGGCCAAGTCGAGCGAGAAAATCCACGTGACCAACTTCTTGGGAAAGCTCTGGGACGATTACCGACTCAAACAGGCAGGTGACGACGCGATGGAGGTGTGGACAGGGTTCGACAGGGAGCGTCTGGGCCAATTGGCCGAGGCGCTGTGCCACCTGCCCGAAGACAAAAATTACTTCCGCAAGGTCAAGAAACTGTTCAAAGACCGCCGTTCGATGGTCGAAGACGACCGTCTGGATTGGGGACTCGGCGAATTGTTGGCCTATGGTACGCTGCTCGTTGAGGGCCACCCTGTAAGGGTCAGCGGTCAAGACGTGGAGCGGGGGACCTTCAGCCACCGTCATGCGGTGGTCAAAACCGAAGACTCCGAGGAGGAACGGATTCCATTGAACCACTTGGAAGAAGGCCAAGAGCAGCTGTCCATTTACAACTCCCACCTGAGCGAATACGGGGTCATGGGCTTTGATTTTGGATACGCCTACGGCACACCCGAAGGCTTGACCATATGGGAGGCTCAGTTCGGCGACTTCAACAACGGAGCGCAGATCATCATTGACCAGTTCATCTCTGCAGGGGAGGACAAATGGAATGCCCCCAATGGGATCACGCTGTTCTTACCACACGGCTACGAGGGCATGGGCAGCGAGCATTCCAGCGGACGCATGGAGCGCTATCTGCAGATGTGTGCCCAAGACAACATGCAGGTGGCCAATCCAACGACGCCAGCAAACCATTTTCACCTTTTGCGGCGTCAAGTTTTACGCCCATTCCGGAAGCCATTGGTGGTCTTCACCCCCAAGAAGTTGTTGCGCTATCCCGAGGCGGTAAGTACCATGGCAGAATTGGCTGAAGGCCGCTTTCAGCCCGTGATTGACGACCCGCAACGCCGCGGAAGTTCTTCGGAACATGTGACCCATGTGGTCTTGTGCACCGGCAAGTTTTACTACGACCTCTTGGAAGAGCGNAAAAAGCGGGTTCAAGCTGGGGAAATGGACAACATCGCCCTGGTGCGCTTGGAGCAACTTTATCCATTTCCGACAGCAGAGCTCGGTGCCGTACTCGACCGCTATGAAGGCGCAACGCTGTGTTGGGCGCAGGAGGAACCCGCCAACATGGGGGGGCTCGCCCACATGCACCGGTTTGGACCGGGCGTCACACAGTTTTTCTCACGTCCAGCCTCGGCCAGTCCGGCGTCTGGCAGCCCAGTGGTGCATGCGGAGCGCCACAAGGCCATCATCGATTCCGTGTTCAAATTGGGTTGACGACCTTGCTACCCATTCAACGATTCATCCCCTCATACAGATCCCATGCCTATCCTAGAAATGAAGGTCCCCAGTCCAGGGGAGTCCATCTCGGAAGTGGAAATCGCCACTTGGCTGGTTGCTGATGGCGACTATGTATTCAAGGACCAGGCCATCGCTGAAGTAGACAGCGACAAGGCCACCCTTGAATTGCCTGCTGAAGCCGGGGGGACCATCACCCTAAAAGCCGAGGAAGGCGATGCCGTGGCTGTAGGTGCTGTGGTCTGCCTGATTGACACCGATGCAGAAGCGCCAGCAGATGCCGCGCCACCCGCGGCCGCTCCGGTTGCTGCGCCCGCTCCATCGCCCGCTCCATCGGCGGCACCAACGCCCGCTCCTGCCCCTGTGGCAGCATCGGCCCCCGCTGGACATGCGGCAGGTCATCCTTCTCCTGCGGCGCGAAAGCTCATGGAGGAGTCGGGATTGAAGGCCGGTCAGGTGGCTGGTTCTGGCCCCGGTGGCCGCGTCTTGAAGCAAGATGTTTTGAGCGCTTTGGCGGCAGGCGTGCCCCAGCCCAATCTTCCAGGCGCCGGTTGGTCAGGCAGCCGTGAAGTGCGCAATGAGAAAATGAGCATGCTGCGCCGTAAGGTGGCAGAGCGCTTGGTGGGCGTCAAGAATGAAACGGCCATGTTGACCACCTTCAATGAGGTCGACATGAAGCCCATTATGGACCTTCGGAAGAAGTACAAGAACGCATTCAAGGAGCAACACGGAGTGGGCCTTGGCTTCATGGGCTTCTTTACCAAGGCGGTCACGTCTGCCTTGGAGCTTTACCCTGCAGTCAATGCCATGATCGATGGCAAGGAAATGCGCATGCACGACTACGCAGACATTGGCATTGCGGTGAGTTCTCCCAAAGGCCTCATGGTGCCCGTTGTGCGGAATGCAGAGTCTATGTCGCTGCATCAGATAGAAGCAGAAATCAAGCGGCTCGCCATCCGAGCCCGCGATGGTGAAATCACGGTAGACGAGATGAGCGGTGGTACGTTCACCATCACCAATGGTGGGGTGTTCGGGTCCATGCTTTCGACGCCCATCATCAACCCCCCACAGAGCGCCATTCTGGGCATGCACAACATCGTGGAGCGTCCCGTGGCCATCAACGGCCAAGTGGAGGTGCGTCCCATCATGTACGTGGCACTGAGCTACGACCACCGCATCATCGACGGCAAGGAAAGCGTGAGCTTCTTGGTCGCCGTGAAAGAGATGTTGGAGAACCCCGAGCGCATGTTGTTTGGCTCCAAGGACCCCATTGAGGTTTTGCTTGGCCTCTGAGGCCTTGCAAGGTTTATTGAGGGGGTTTGTTTCCGCTGTTTGCTAGCGGAGCACACTGAAGCGCTCTGCGTCGAGCCTCACAAGGATGGCGACCATGAGTGCGAACGCCATGAAGCTCGATCCGCCATAACTCATGAAGGGCAGTGGAATGCCAATGACGGGCGCCAAGCCCAAGACCATGCCCACATTGATGAGCATGTGCATGAAGAGTATTCCGCCTAAACTGTATGCGTACACCCTTGTGAACGCGCTGCGTTGACGTTCGGCCAGGAACAAAATCCGCAGGATGAAGCTGGCAAACAGTATGAGAAAAATGGTGGAACCCACAAGGCCCCACTCCTCGGACCAGGTGCAAAAAATGAAGTCCGTTTCCTGTTCTGGTACAAAGCCGTAACCGGTCATGGGGCCATTGCGCCAGCCCATGCCCGTCCAGCCTCCGGAGCCTATGGCCGTCTTGGCGTGACGGATGTTGTAATCGGCATCGGGGTTGTCCACTTCAAGTCCAAAAAGCACCTGAATGCGCTCCCGTTGGTGTGGACGCAAGACCTCCTCTAGCGCCAGGTGCATGACCACAGAGAACAGCAAAGCGGCAATGGCCGAAATGACCGCTTGCACGGTAATCCGGGCGCGGTAACGGGGAAGGGTGGCGTTGCGCAGAAGGGCAATGGTACCTGCGCCCAGCACCACAAACAAGATCCAAAATCGGTAAATGCCGTTGGCTTCTCCCACAAACGGGTACGTTAAATCGCCTGCTCCAGAGAGGATGGTCAATACCAGCCATCACCACGGCAGCAAAGCCTACAATCAGGACCGCTCCGCTCAACCCTTCGCGGTACATGGCAAAGACGAAGCCCAAGAAAACGAGCACGGTTCCAGCATCGGGTTGCAGCAGAATGAGGCCCGCGGGAAGGCCCACAATCACCGCTGCCCGAAACCGTTGTCCAAATTGATGGAGTCCTCCTTCTTTTGAGCAATACCAGGCCAGAGCGAGGGAAGCCCCCATCTTGGCAAACTCGGAGGGCTGGATGCCAAAGCCCCCAAAACCAAACCACGACCTCGCCCCACCGACCTTCTTGCCGATGACCAGCACCAGCCCACAAAGCAGGAGTTGAATCCCGTAATTGAGCCATGCCGTTCGGATAAAAAACGTGCCTTCAACCTGCAGAATCAAAAACCCAATGAGCAGGCTGACCATCAGCCACAGGCCTTGTTTTCCGTGCAAAGTGCGCAAGCCCCATTCCACTGCGCCATCGGGGCCAGTCGCCGCCGAGACCAGGTTCACCCAGCCCAGCCCAGCAAGGGCGAGGAAGAGCACAATGGTCAGGCCATCGATGTTGCGGCGGATGTCCGAACTCCGGTTCATGGCTGCAGGTTCTCTGTTTCTGGTTCCGGATAGGGATCGGTCAGATCGGCTTCCAAAATCCGGTTCAGCTTGCGCACATTGGACACTTTTCCCGTCAAATATTGCTCAATGAGCAAGGCAGCGATGGGGGCGGCCCACTGGCCACCAAACCCCGAATTTTCCACGTACACACTCAGTGCAATCTGGGGGTTCTCCATCGGCGCAAAAGCGATGAACACAGAGTGGTCTTTGCGCGGTTCGTCTTGCACCGTCCCCGTTTTCCCGCACACAGTAATGCCGTCGATGCGGGCCCGGCGCCCCGTGCCAGAGGGGTCTTCTACCACCTGGCGCATGGCAGTAATGATGGGTTCAAAATGGGCGGCGTCCACGCCAGTCTCCATGCGCATGCCCAGACCAGAGGGCTTGCCTTCGTCGCCCAAAGCATGAACAAAGTGGGGCAGTCGGTACCATCCCCTGTTGGCCAGGGTGGCCGCCAAATTGGCCATTTGGAGTGGAGTGGTCAACAGCTCGCCCTCCCCGATAGCAATGGAGTAGATGGTGCCAAAATCCCAGCGTCGCCTCCCGTATATGCCATCGTAGTATGCACTGCCCGGGACACTTCCGGTCGAAGTTCCAGGCAACCTCCCCCCCAGGTTGGTTCCAAAACCAAAGGCCATGACGCGGTCTCGCCAATCGTCGAGTCCCAAGGCTGCTCGTTCAAATTTCGAGTCACCTTGCCCTGCGTTGACCACGCGTTGCATCACCTTGTAGAAATATGGATTGCAGCTGTGGATGACAGCATCGCGGAGGTCGTCGCGTGTGTGAGGACCGTGGCAGCCGATGATATTGCGGTCGCATGCAAACCGAGAGGTGGGTCGAATGTGCCCACCTTCCAAGGCGACCAATCCTTGGACCATTTTCCAGATGGATCCGGGGCGGTAAGTGGCCTTAATGGCCCGATTGAAGAGCGGTTTATCTGGATCAGAGACCAGCGTTTTGTAGTAGGGGCCGCGCTGATAGCCCACCAGCATATCTGGGTCAAAACCGGGCGCGGAAACCATGGCAAGGACCTCGCCAGATTGAGGCTCAATGGCGACGACGCTGCCTTTCTTATTCAGCATCAGTTGCTCTGCAAACTGTTGCAAAGTGAGGTCCAGTGTCAGGGTGATGTTCCTCCCAGATTCGGCAGGTGTGTTGTCATTTTCGGTTTGGGCGGTATTGCGAACGCGGTTTCGGGCATCGACCAGCACAGAGGTTCTGCCTTTGACGCCGCGCAGTTCCAACTCGTACACCCGCTCCAGGCCGCTGCGTCCGATGTGGTCTCCCATGCGATAGAAGGCATCGGCGGAGAGGTTTTCTCTGGAGGCTTCGGCATACTCTCCAATGAGGTGACCCGCCACACCGTGAATGTGGTTGCGCACAGGACGGCTTCGAAAGGAGAAGCCCTCAAAAGCATGAATGGTTGCGGCCATTCTGGCGTGTTCTTCCACGCCAATACCACGCCGTATTGTGGACTTTTTGTAGCGGCTGTAACGCTTGGCCTTGGATAAGGCGGCCTCCATATCCTCTACTTCCATCCCTGCCCATTGGGCTGTGGCTTCTACAGCAGCGCTGTCCATTTCAGCCAACATCCGGGGGAGAACCATCAGGTCGTGGGCGGCCCTTGAGCCGACCAGCAGCGCTCCATTTCTGTCAAACAACAGACCACGGCTGGGCGGTATGGAATGCCGGTCACTGGTCAGTGTGACGGCCTTTTCCTTCCACTCGGGTTGCCAAACTTGCAAGCTGAAGAGCCGGAGAATGAAAGCGGCCGTGAAGAACAGCACCAGCAGCACCACTGTCCGGAATCGGGTATCCATCAGGTGCTGGATTTGCGGCGGTCTGGAGCGTACACCATCAGGTGCAAGACCAAGCAACACAAGGTGGTAAAGGCGGCACTGCTCAGGGAAGGCAAAAGCGCACCGGGAATCAGGTGCCAGTACCAGTTGGAGACCAGCATCAGCGTTAAATGATAGGCCAAAGCCGCTGTGAAGGTCAGTCCCACGAGCCAACTTGATCCCATATCCCTCAGAATGGGGTGGTCGCTGACTTCATACCCTTCGCGGGGAGCAAAAAGGCGGTGTATTGCAGGCAGTAAGCCACCCAATACCGTGCCTGCGACCATATGTTGGCCGTAGGAACCGAGGGCAATATCCAGAGCGAGACCCATCGCAAAACCCAGGCCGAGCTTGAGGAAGGAACTGGCTTGGGGGGGGATCAGCAACAACGCCCACAAGGTCCACTCGGGCCTTGTCCACTCACCCAACGGGGAAACATCCCTCAGCAAGAATGCCTGCAAAAAGACCAATAACAGCAACCTCAGCACGATCATGGCCTCAAGTCAGTTGACGACAGGGCCGTCCTTTCGGAGTCTGCCTGGTGAGCCAGAAATTCGAGGTGACGAGACGCTGTGAAGTCAGCAGCGGGCACCACCGTCACCGACATGAAGTCAGCACCGGATTGTCGCTCTACGTCAAAGACTGTGCCCATGATGACATCGGGAGGAAACCGCAGGTCGTAGCCAGAGCTAAACACCGTATCCCCGCGCTGGGCTTGAACGTGACGGGGAACGTCTCGAAGTTGCAGGAGCCCCATGTCCACGCCATCCCATCCAAGAGAGGCCACAGGACCTAAGCGTCCGATTCGGCAACTCCAAGAAGTGCCGGTGTGCATCAAGGTCAAAATCCGACAATGTGCTTCGCCGATTTCCTCAACGGTCCCGAAGGCTGCGCCTCCAGAAAGCACCCCCATACCGGTTTCAATGCCGCCGTCACGCCCTGGCGTCGCAAGGGAAGAGGAGCGGGGCTTTCCGTCGGGCCCTTTGATGAGCATGCCACTGCGCACCGTCCAATGGCGCACCGTATCCTCCTGCCATTCCATGGCCAAATCCATGGAGAGTAAGCGCGATCTGAGGTCTGCATTTTCTTCAGCCAGCTCTGCATTTTGTTCGGCCAGTCGGAGATAGTTGGACCATCCATGACGCTGCTTGTCAATCATATAGGAGACAGAGCCCGTTTGTTGAAACCAACTGGACCTCGCTGCGCCATCGTTGCGAAGCAAGACAGACAGCGACACAGCCATCAGGGCAATGAAGGCCAGTGTAAACGCATTTCGTTGTAGGAGCAGCCAGAGGTTCCGCATCGGCAGGCCGGCGTCACTCGCGCATCAGGAAGGCGAAATTGTCGACATTCTTGAGGGCGATGGCCGTTCCCCGGGCCACTGCGCGCAAGGGCTCTTCTGCAACATGCACCGGCAGTCGGGTCTTAGAGCTGATCCGCTTGTCCAATCCGCGCAACAGAGCGCCACCTCCGGCCAGGTAGATGCCGGTCTTGTAGATGTCGGCAGAAAGTTCCGGTGGCGTGTTTTCCAAACAGCTCAGGATGGCCTCCTCAATTTTGGAAATGGACTTGTCCAGCGCCATGGCGATTTCAGCAAAGCTCACTTGGATTTCCTTGGGGATGCCGGTCATGAGGTCCCTTCCGCGCACCGCATAATCCTCGGGAGGATCGTCGAGCTCCGTCAAGGCGCTGCCCACCTCGATTTTGATTTGCTCCGCCGTGCGCTCACCCACAAGAATGTTGTGCTGACGGCGCATGTATTCCTCGATGTCTTGGGTGAATTCATCTCCCGCAACACGGATGTTCTTGTCAGTAACGATACCACCCAGGGCGATCACGGCGATCTCAGAGGTGCCGCCGCCGATGTCGATGATCATATTGCCCATGGGCTCTTCCACATCGATGCCGATACCAATCGCGGCCGCCATGGGCTCGTGGATCAAGAAAACTTCTTTGGCTCCCGCATGCTCTGCGCTGTCCTTTACCGCCCGCTTTTCGACTTCAGTGATGCCTGAAGGGATGCAAATCACCATCCGGAGGGAAGGATTAAACAGGCTCCTCCGGCGTTGAATCATCCGGATCATGCCCTTGATCATATCCTCCGCACTTTGGAAGTCGGCAATCACACCGTCTTTGAGCGGTCGAATCGTCTTGATATTCTCGTGGGTCTTACCGTGCATTTGCTGGGCTTGACGCCCAATGGCCACGGTTTTATTGGATGCGCGGTCTTTGGCTACGATAGACGGTTCGTCCACCACGGCTTGATCCTGGTAGTAGATGACGGTGTTGGCAGTTCCGAGATCGATGGCGATCTCCTGCATGAAAAAATTGAACAAGCCCATTGCAACCAAATTTGGGGTCTAAACGCATGTGTTGGTCATCCTGTTGTGGAAGAATCAACACGTTGGGCGGTGGATAAGCCGCGTTTTATTTTCCGTTGTGAAATCAGTGTCTGAAATGGCGCACTCCAGTGGTCACCATAACGACCCCATGGGCGTCACAATACGCCACGCTTTCGCCGTCCTTGATGCTTCCGCCGGGTTGAACAACTGCCGTGATTCCCGCCTTGTGGGCAATTTCGACGCAGTCGGGAAAGGGGAAGAACGCATCACTCGCCATCACGGCGCCTTCGAGCGAAAAGCCCATGCGTCCCGCCTTGTCAATGGCTTGGTTCAAAGCGTCTACCCGTGAAGTTTGACCGGTTCCGCTGGCCAGCAATTGTCCAGACTTCGACAATACGATGGTGTTGGAGCGGGTATGCTTGGCCAGTTTTAGGGCGAACGCGAGGTCTTCGGATTGTTCTGCCGTGGGGGCCACTTTGGTGACGCAGGTAAAGTCCGATGCGTCCTCCATTTGGTCGTCTGGCTGTTGGACAAGGTATCCACCGAGTGCACTGCGGACGAGTTTCGCGGAGTGTGGCCAGTGACGCTGTTCTAGCAGGATGCGGTTCTTCTTTTTGCTCAACAATGCAAGGGCCTCAGGGGCAAAATCTGGTGCGATAACCACCTCGCAAAACAAGGTGTGCAAGGCTTCTGCCGTATCCAAATCCATGGTGCGGTTGGAGATGACCACACCACCAAAGGCCGAAATAGGATCGCCCGCAAGGGCGTCAGTGTACGCTTCAGAAAGCGTGCGGCGCGTGGCCAATCCACAGGCGTTGTTGTGTTTGAGGATGGCCACAGTAGGTTCTCCTTCCTTGTATTCGCCCATCAGTTGAACAGCGGCGTCTACATCGAGCAGGTTGTTGTAGCTGAGTGCTTTGCCGTTGTGCTGGGTGAAGAGCCCTTCGAGGTCACCATAAAAGGCGCCGGGTTGGTGGGGGTTTTCGCCATAACGAAGCGGAGTGCTGGTGGATTCCAATACGGAAAGGACTTCAGGGTTCCCCCCCTCTCTTACCCAACGGCCAATGGCGGCGTCATAGCCTGAAGACACCCCAAAAGCGGCGCCCGCCATATTGCGTCGGAAGTCGAGGTCTGTGGACATGCCGTCGCCGAGTGCTGCGACCAAGTCGCCGTATTGCCCCCTGGAAGGAATGCACACTACATCTCGGAAGTTCTTGGCTGCAGCGCGGATCAAGGCGATGCCACCGATGTCAATTTTTTCGATGATTTCCCCCTCAGCTGCTCCGGAAGCGAGTGTTTCTTCAAAAGGATAAAGGTCCACGATGACCAAGTCAATGGGGCCAATGCCATGGTCGGCCACATCCACATCGTCGGGCTCAAAGTCGCGGCGTGCCAAGATGCCTCCGAAGACCATTGGGTGAAGGGTCTTGACGCGCCCGCCGAGCATCTCTGCAGTTTGCGTCACGGATTCCACGGGGGTCACCGCGGCACCGAGGGCCTCGATGGCACGTTGGGTTCCGCCGGTCGAAAGGATCTCCACACCATGGGCGTGAAGCCGCTCTACGATGGGCGCCAGCCCTTCCTTGTGAAAGACAGAAATGAGGGCTCTGCGGATGGGACGTTCCATGGTGGTGTGGGGCTTTGCGAAGACGCGAAATTAGAGCACGTTGGCCCCCTTCTCCAACCCGCTGTCCTTAGCTTAGCCAACATGTCGCGCAGACTGTTTGTTGAGAGTTTTATTCAGGCATGGCAAGCGCTGGTGACCAACCGGCTCAGGACCCTCCTGTCCCTGCTTGGGGTCATGATTGGCATCTTCATGATCACGGCGGTCTTTGCGGTATCAGATTCGCTCGAAGAAAACCTCAAGGGAATCTTCAGTTCGGTGAGAAGTGATGTTCTGTTTGTGGAGAAGATGCCGTGGACCTTCTCTGCAGGATATCCTTGGTGGAAGTACGCTTTGCGAGAAGATCCAACCTTGGAAGATGCCGAGTTGCTGCAGGGCAGACTGCCTTCTGCGAGAAGCATCGCGTTTCAGACTGGCAGCATGGTCACCATCGAAAAAGGCAGCAGCAGTTTTCAAGGAGCCAGGCTGGCCGCGGTAACATTGGACTACCTCGATGCCATCGAGCTCGACATCGCCGAGGGGCGGTTTTTTACTCCGAGGGAGGTTCAAGCCTCGATTCCAGTGGTCCTGCTCGGAAAAAAACTGGTAGACCGTTTGTTTCCCAATGGCAACGCGATAGGCCAATCATGCACCGTCGCGGGAAGAACGGCGCGGGTCATTGGTGTTCTGGCCCAAGAAGGAACGTCCATTGTGGGAGAAGGCTCAGATGATTTGGCATTGATTCCGGTCACTTTTGCCAAACAGTTGCTCAACTTTAAAGCGCTCAAGGCGAGCATTTTAATTCGGGCCAAAGAGGGGGTGGATTTGGAGACTTTGCGCGGTGAAGTCATCGCAGCTTACAGGCCCATCCGCAGGTTACACCCGCGAGATGAATCGGACTTCGCGGTGAATGAGGTAGACATGCTCACGGCCTTCATCGATGTATTGTTCGGTCAGGTGGAGTATGGCGTTTGGTTCATTGGGGCCTTTGCCATTTTAATCGGCTGCTTCTCAGTGGCCAACATCATGTTTGTTTCGGTCAAGGAACGCACTCCGTTGATTGGGGTTCAAAAAGCCCTGGGGGCCAAGCGCAGCTTTATACTGGCTCAGTTTCTGACAGAGGCGGTGGCATTGTGCATCATGGGCGCCCTTTTGGCGCTGTTCGCCGTCGGGCTGCTCGTGGTGATGGTGAATGTGCTCTCAGAGGGGATGTCTTTGGTCTTCGGGCCCGATCGGTTTTTGCTCGGTTTGGGCATAGCCGTGATCAGTGGGGTGATTGCTGGACTGGCTCCAGCCCTTCAAGCTGCCCGCATGGATCCCGTAGAAGCCATGCGGGCGGCTTGAATCAAAGCCCAAAGCTCAAACCAACGGTTGCCGTTTGCCGATCGCCATCTGCAGATTCGAATTGGTTTTCAGGACCTTCTTCGAGGGGGATATTGAGCGAGCCACCGTGCTTGTTTCCGTAGCGCATGACTAAAAAAGCACCCCTGCTCAAGCGGACCCGAACCCCTGCTGACCAGCCGTATTGCAGCGCGGGTTGAAAGGTGGTGATGTCATACCCGATGCGCTCCCCAGCACCGTTCAGTGCACGGCGGTCAACAAAAGTGGCGTCCACACCGGCTTCAGCTTCAACAAAAGGACGGAAGCCGCCGCGCAAGGGGTCCAGCCTCAGGACGCCGCTCATGCCTGGAAGGAGCATGCGGTATTGGGTGTTCGCGGCGTTCTCGCTGCTGTTGGGTAAGGACGGCGAATCGTCTCTAGAGCTGCTGCCCAACCGTGCGATTCCCAAACGTATTCCGCTGCGAACAGGACCTCTGCTGCGGGAAAAATAAGTCAGGTCCGCATGAAATGGGACCAGGTTTGATTCGGTGAGGGCCAACTGTGTGGCGCCTGCCGACAGCTCAAATGAGCCCGGACGCTGGTGCCGCCCTTGATTGCAGCATTGCGCCTCTGCCGCAGAAGCCGAGAACAGGGCAACAACCAAGGCAAGACTTTGGGCCGTTGATATGAGGGAAGGGGAGCGGTGGTTTTTCATGGTGAACGCTTTGATGTTGTTGGCTATGCACATTGCGTGCCAAAACCAAGGGCGGGGTCATTTTCTTTGTAGAATGCGGATAGCCATCACGGGTACAACGGGTCAATTGGGCGGTCGATTGCACGCCCTCTCGGGAAGCGAGGCGGCCGACGGCATGGTTTTGATTCCCTTGGGACGTGACCGAATGGATCTGTCAGCCCCCGAATCGATTCCCCAGGCCATTGACGAGGCCCAGCCCGATGTCGTCTTGAGCTGCGGGGCTTACACCGCAGTAGACGCGGCAGAAGATGACCGGGATATGGCCTTCCGAGTGAACGGGGAGGCTCCCGGGCATTTGGGCGCCGCCTGTGCCGCCCGCAACATCAAGGTCATCCACATCAGTACAGATTACGTATTCAATGGTCAGGGAAAGCACCCCTACTTGCCTGCAGATCCTACGGGGCCGACGGGCGTGTATGGTGCGAGCAAACTCGCTGGAGAATCCGCACTCCTCGCGACATGTCCATCCGCATCCATCGTGCGGGTGGGCTGGCTTTATGACCGCGATGGCCAGAATTTTCTCAATACCATGTTGCGCCTGTCCAAAAGCCGGGATGTTTTGACCGTGGTCGATGACCAATGGGGGTGTCCGACCCATGTTGGTGACTTCGCAGCAGATTTGCTGAGCTGGGTGCGATTGGGACAAGAAGAAGAAATGGCGACTGCAGGGGTTCACCATTACGGCCACTCCGGAGTCACCAATTGGCATGGCTTTGCTTCGGAAATCATGCAGCACAGCGCGCCGCACGTGAGGGTGGAGCCTGTATCGTCCGACGCCTTTCCCACCCGTGCTTCCCGACCGGCGTACAGCAAATTGGACGAACGCGATTTTTTTAAGCGGTTAGGATGCCTTCCTATTTCATGGGAAGTAGGGCTTGAACGCTGTTTGGGTGCGAAATTGGACCGCAGCAAAACGGATTGAAACAATGAATTTGGATGCGATTCGGGCCAAAGCCCAAGCTTGGACGCAAGCACCGTATGACGCGGAAACGCGCAACGCTGTGCAGCGCATGCTCGACGACGCGGACACCACGCCTTTGCTCGAGGCTTTTCACCAGGATTTGGCCTTTGGAACCGGCGGAATGCGCGGCATCATGGGGCCAGGCACCAACAGGATGAATGCCGCGGTAGTGGCTGTGGCGACACAGGGTTTGGCCGATTACATCGCTGTCCACCATCCCGGAGACAAGGCCGTGGCCATTGCGCACGACAGCCGTCATGACAGCGATACCTATACGCAGGTCGCCGCAGAGGTGCTGGCGGGCAATGGCATTGTAGCCTACGTGTTTGAGGGACTGCGCCCTACCCCGGAGCTCAGTTTTGCCATCCGACAGCTCGGCTGTCAGGCGGGCATTGTCATCACAGCCAGCCACAACCCCAAAGAATACAACGGTTATAAGGTGTATTGGGGAGATGGCGGTCAGATTGTACCACCCCATGACAAGGGCATCATTACCTGCGTCCGTGCCGTGAAAGGCCTTGAGGCTGTCAAGCGCGCCGATGCCGCCGATGCCCGCATCGTGACCATTGGCCCCGAAATTGACCGCGCGTATTATGATACGATCGCCGCACACCGGCTGGATCATGAATTGATCACCGAAGGCTCAGATTTAAGTGTGGTCTATTCGCCCCTGCATGGAACCGGTACCGTGAGTATGGCCCCTGCCTTGGAAGCCTGTGGTTTCAGAAACATAGAGGTTTTGGCGGCGCAAGCTGATCCGGATGGGGCTTTCCCTACGGTGGAGTCGCCCAATCCAGAGGAGGCCAGCGCGCTGCGGATGGCCTTGGATCGTGCAGAAGAAGTTGGCGCTGAATTGGTGTTGGCTACTGATCCCGATTCCGACCGGGTGGGGGCTGCAGTCCGCGAGACCGATGGTCAGTTTCGCCTGCTCAATGGAAATGAAATAGCGTCTCTATTGGTGCAATATGTGCTGCGCAACAAAGCCGACCGCGGCGGGTTGAATGAAGGTGATTTTGTAGCCCGCACCATCGTGACGACGCGGTTGATCTCGGAAATTGCCGATGCCTTTGACGTTCCGGTAGCAGAGACCTTGACCGGATTCAAATGGATTGCAGCCGAAATCCTCAGCCGTGAGGAGAGTGGGCAGTTCCTCGTGGGAGGAGAGGAAAGTTATGGCTACCTCATTGGCGATGAGGTGCGCGATAAGGACGCCATTGCAGCTGCGGCTATGATTGCCGAGATGGCCCATGTGGAATGGCGCAAGGGCCGAACCCTGCTCGACCGGTTGAGGGACCTGCACCGCCACTACGGCATGTACCGCGAAGCGCTGGTGTCGCTCAAGCGCGAAGGCATCAAGGGAGCCGATGAAATCCGCGAAATGATGTCAGGTTTTCGCACAAATCCACCGACCTCATTGGGAGGAGAGACCATTGCAGAGGTCCGCGACCACCTCGAGGGTTGGAATGGAATGCCACCATCCAACGTGGTGCAATTCATGACCTCTGACGGCGCTATAGTCACAGCCCGCCCCTCGGGTACTGAACCCAAAATCAAGTTCTATTTCTCGGTGCGTGCGGACTGGTTGGAAGGCGTGCCACATGCTGAAGCTTGGCAACAGCTGGGGTCCCGTATTGCAGCCCTGGGCAAAGATCTGGGTGTCGAAGTCAGCGTTTGATTGCTGCTTCATAACAGTCACCAGAGGAGTTGACTGAAGTTGAAGTCACTTAAAATTGGGGCACCCAAGGGTCGATCAGGGGAAGTAAGGTGCGCGCTGTAGCATCCAACCAGGGCCAAAGTTGGCTATCTGAAAGCCAAGCGCTGGGCAGCCAATCGGTGCCAAGGGAACCTTGGATCACCAGGAGTAAAATCGACCAGAACAGCCACGATCTCCCCACGGAAAACACCAAGCCCGCCATTCGATCCAACGGTTTCAATGCGGTGATATCGACCATCTTCTCGAGCAACCTGCCCAGCATGTGAACCCCCACGGCCACCGCAATAAAGGTCACAGCAAAGGAGAGGATTCCGAGGTAGGCCTTGCCAATGGCGAATTGCGCATCGAGCCAGCCTGCCGCGATGTCAGAACCAAAAAGGGCGGCATAAGCCCCCAAAAAAAGAGCGGCCAATCCTGTGACTTCCAAGATGAGGCCGCGGCGGATTCCACGGATGGCTCCCCACAGCAGTGGAATGGCCAGCACAATATCGAGGGGACTGATTCCTTCAGGCATATCGAACGGCAATCTACGTTTCAGCGCAACAAATTATCGCGGGTCCATCTTGGTGAGTGCCCTGAAAACACCCTTCACTTGAAACAAAAAGACCCGCCGAAGCGGGTCCCATTGCAACAAGAAAATGTGTTCAATTATCCGCAGGCAATGCGATGACCGTGCCTGCTTTCAGTCCCTTCCATTCGTTATCGGATAGGTGACCATTCGCCGCTCGAATGAGGTCGTACTGTGTGGCTCCAAATTCATTTGTGATTTCCCTCCAGACAGTAGTTCCACCTTGGATGACGTACTCACGCATCGATGGCATTTCGTCTTCCTCTCCTTCCACTGTGCCGTCTCCAGCCATCTCCATGTCGTCGCCAATATCTCCGGCAGACACTGCACCGAAGAGTTCCCCGGTTGACCATTCAGTCTCAATGTCGAAGTCGATATCGGGCATGGAAANACCAAAGGGAGAAGTCAATGCCATGAGTGCACCGAGCATTCCTAGGACCAGGCCGGAAAGCAGGTTCGCCATAGGAACCCCTGTTAATCCCAGCAACAGGAATCCCAGCAACGGTTGGTTGTCATGTGCCTTGCGAACGGCCCTGACTTCTTCCACGAAATAGAATTGGTCCCCATCTGTCAGGCGCACCACATCTTGGGTCACCATGCCTGAATAGGCGATAATCGTGCAGAGGGCACAACCCGCTAGCAAGGCCAGCGCCAACATACCCAGCAAGAAAGTGAGGATCCGCATGGCACGCGATGCATCTTCTTGAGCCGGTAAACTGCCCAGCAACGTCACCCTAGGCATCACATAATCGGCATCATCAGCCGCATCAGTCAGAATTTGATCCCGCTCTCCGACCCTCATGGATCGGGCTTGCTGCAACTCCTCCAGACGGCTCAGACCATCATAGCTCAACGCAGCACCTTCCCCGTCTTTGGCCTCTCCGCCGCGCTTGGCACTGCGGTAATTTGCGTTGTGCGACCACACCACGAGGGCACTGCTCGAATTCGACTCGAGAATAGAGGAATANGGTGCCGGCAGACTCGGTTGGGCACTTCTGTATGTCCGCACAGGGTCCGAAAGATCCTCTCCGCGGAAAGAGGTTACCCGGTACTGATAAGTCGTGTCTGTAACGGATTCATCCACCCAGAACGTGCTGTTGGCGTCGAGGTTGGCCACCTGAGACCATTCTTCACCGTCATTGCTGCGTTCCACTTTGAATCCCTCTTCATTCCAGTCATTGTCATTCCAATTCAGAACAATCCGGAAGTTGCCTTCTGCACGGGCACTGACACCGCTTGGGCCGGTGATCTCTGTGCTGCGCGTGGATGCCATGGCCACATTTCCAGGCCCGCTGCTCCCCTTCCGGTTGTTGGCGGTAACCCGGTAACGATAGGCTGAACCAGACTCCAACCCTGTATCCACAAATCCAGACCGCTCTACGCCATTGGCTACAACACTCCAGCTTTCGCCATCATCCATGCTGCGCTCGACCGTGTAAGTGGAACGCTCATCCATTTCCAGGCTGATTTGCTGGTCCAATTCGCCGATCTCCCCCTCTAAATCCGCCACCCTCGCGATGCGGATTGCCTCTCGATCTGCAAAGGCACGCTCCATGGAATCTTTCATAGCGGAGTAGTCCACCGTTTGAACCCCCTGCATCGCAGATGTTCCCTCATCAATCAGATTGAGCGGGAAGGCAGTCATGTATTCAATTTGTGCCTGACGGCATTCTACATCCGGCTTGGCCTTTACCGCCTCGCTCCATTTCGCGAAGTCCGAATTCAAATCCGAGACTGTCGCATCAATCGAAGCCGCCTCCTCAGCCACCACACCGGCCATATTGCCCAACGCTTTTTCCTTTAGAGCGGTCACACCAAAAAAGGCGCATCCCACCACTGCGACAGGAACCAAGCCAACAAAGACACTGAACAGTGACACAGGCAAGCCTGCCAGCAGCACCTTCAACACGTTGTCCCGCCCCATTCTGATGAGGGTCAGCATCTCATCCAATGGCCCATTGTCATGCTTATCCAAGATGTAGGTGGGCAGTACTGCAAGCGAAAGGAAGAGGACGAGGCACACGCCAATGCCGAGAATTCCCGCCGCATGGGCAGCATTAATCAGCAAGCCCATCAAGGGGTATCCGGCTGCAGGAATGGCACCGGAATAAGCCACCAAGTAGATGACGAGCAATACGGCAGCTGCAGCACCGACATACTTCATGCCTGTTTTTGCGCTGGCAATGCCGACTCCATGGTGATCTGCCCGCTTTTTACCCTGCACATCTCCAGTATCCTTCATCGAGGCGAGGACCCCCATGCCCCACAGGTATGGGACTTCAGCAAGTAGGATTCCCAAGAAGAGGAAGAGGTCCATTTCGAACCAACTCGCCAACCAATATCCAATTCCGACCAAAGACGCCACCAGGGTTGTGGTCCACCAACCAATGCGCATTCCTTCTCTGGAGAAACTGTCCCGGATGGTATGGTAAACGGTCTTGTAGATGCGCCAAGGCCACACAATCAGGTAATGCCAAACAACCTTCGCAATGAGGACCACGGGAACCACGATGACATTGCGCCAATACCACATGAATCCCTTGTTCCAGATCCACAATACGATACCGAGCAACCAGCGCACCAAGGCGATCATCCACTCGAAGAGCACCATGACCGCATACACGGCCGTAGCCACAGTGTTGTATGCAAAAGCCAACGGAGCCACCAACAAGAAGAGGGGGGTCCAATACCCTTTTAGTTTTGCGGAAAAGGCTTTGAAATCCAATAGCCAAGCAGGCTTATCGTCTCGGTAACTCTGAAAAAGCAATCCGAGTACGGCGAACAGCACCACGGGGGGTGCCACAGATAGAAGGAAGGTCATGAAAATTGATTTGCGTTTGCATAATCCAAGAATCTATCGATGAATGCAAGAAATATTATCAACAGCACAAGCCGTGTAAGCCGTTCTGTGGATTGATTGCAATCCGCTCACAATCAAATAATCACCACCAATTCTGCCTTGCTTTTCTCGGGCCAAGCTGCAAGTCAAGGGCGTCCTATTTCGAAGAAAGTCTCTGTATGCCACGCCCTGATCTTACCCATAAATCGCGGCCTGATTGTCACCGTTACTCAGGCCAGCTCGTCACCCTCAACCTCCCGGTCCTTTGGGCGCGGTGGATCAGGCCTCAAGATTGCAGTGACACCATGTTTTGTGTCTTGGACCCTGTCAAAGATGGGTGGCTGGGCAGGACTCTAGGCACTTGATTTTTAGTGGGAATTCCACTGAACGCAGCGGTTTGAGTGTGTGTCAAAGCTTCGATGTCGATGGCCTGCGTGGCCTAGGTTTGTATCCATGAATGCAGCGGGCAGAATCAGAGAGGCCACGGCCGGAGACGTTCCTAAGGCTTATGCCCTGATCCGGGAATTGGCGGAATACGAGCGGGCATTGGACCAGGTCAATATTGGCGAGGATACCTTACTGCAAGATGGTTTTGGGCCCAACCCGGCCTATGGTTTGCTCGTGGTAGAACCCGCAGACCGTGATGAGGTTGTGGGGGTGGCGCTGCATTATGAGAAATACAGCACATGGAACGGTCGGTGTCTGTTTCTGGAAGACTTGGTGGTGACCGAGGACGAGCGGGGAAGGGGATACGGCAAGCTCCTGTTTCAAGCAGTGGCTGCTGAGGCGGTGCGAAGAGGATGTGCTTACATGCAATGGCAAGTGTTGGATTGGAACACCCCAGCCATTGAGTTCTACAAGTCGCTGGATTCGGAAGTCAGCAGTGAATGGCTCAATGGCCGTTTGGAAGGAGAAGCGCTGCGGGCTTTGGCCCAAGGATCATGAAGCGTGAGGTCCACAAATTTGGTGGGGCGTCTGTGCGGGACGCCGAGGCGGTCCGGAACGTAGGGCGCATCGTACAAGGGTTGTGCGATCAAGGGATTCAACCGGTTGTGGTCGTCAGCGCGATGGCCAAGTCCACCAACGCCTTGGAGAAGGTGTGGAGGGGTCTTCCAGAAGGTGGCGCTGTGGAGGCACGCTGTGCTGATGTGCTGGACTTTCACACCAATGTGGTGAGGGATTTGTCGCTTCCGGCGGCCCTGCTCCGCAAGGATGTGGCCGAACTTCTGTCTGTAGCCGAATCCTTGAACGGGAAGGCGATGGCAGACGCAAAAGGCTATGATGCCATCGTGGGTTTTGGAGAGCGCCTGTCCACGCGGATTGTCCATGCTCACCTGATGGAACTGGGTGTGCCCGCTCAGTGGCTATCGGCGTGGCACCTCATTCGGACCGACGAAACGCACCGCACCGCACAGGTCGACTTGTCCAGCACAGGAGAGGCTATTCGGCGCGCATTGTCGGCAATGGGCGGTGGCTTGGCGGTCACCCAAGGGTTTGTGGGAGGAACGTTGGGTGGCATACCGACCACGTTGGGCAGAGAAGGTTCAGATTATAGCGGGGCATTGCTCGCGGAGGCATGGGGCGCGGAGCGCCTCGTGGTTTGGAAGGACGTCGAAGGTGTGATGACAGGAGATCCGAGACGCTGGCCTTCCGCCCAAAAAATCGAACGGCTCGACCATGGGACAGCAGAAAGGATGAGTCAGGCCGGAGCAGGCATTCTGCATCCCGCAACCATGGCTCCGCTTCAGCGTGCCGATATCCCCTTGGAGGTCCGCAGCTTTCAGCAGCCCGAAGCAACGGGGACGGTGATCGAAGGACAAACGGCACCACNNGGATTGCCCTTGCTGTGGGCGTTTGGTTCCGGCANNTCAGGAGAAGAAGAGGTGCGCTGCCTCACCAANCATCCCGATGCAGCCCTCGCAGAGTGGAATGCCGTTTTTCCGGACCGGTCGGCCNCNTCTTCTGTGGCCGACCCAAACATTCCGGGCTGCATTCGTTTGGTTTTTTGACAGGCATCAACCCCAAACAGGAGGACAAAAAAAAGCCNGTTCATGAGGGAACCGGCTTTCGCTGCAAGGTGCAGNGGTGTCAGTATTCGTCTTCATTAAAGAAGAAGTCTTCCTTTGACGGATAGTCCGGCCAGATGTCTTCAATGGTGTCGTANGTCTCCTGATCGTCTTCAATGTGCTGAAGGTTCTCCACCACTTCTAGGGGGGCACCGGTACGCATAGCGAAGTCAATCAGCTCGTCCTTTGTGGCGGGCCAAGGAGCGTCTTCGAGGTAGGAGGCTAATTCAAGTGTCCAATACATGGTGTGTCACATTTGGGCGCGGCAAAAGTAACCGAGTCTCAATACTGTGCAAGCCTTACGCAAAATCAGCGCAAAATGTTTGGCTCAGGAGCTAGGATTCGTGTCACGGGGCCACTTTTCTTCCACTGTACCCTCTGAATGCGCTGCCCAGCGACCGAGTGTAAAAAAGGCGTCACTCAGCCGATTCAGGTAGCGCATAGCGTCGGCCGACTGCACAACGAGCCGGTCCAAAGCGACAGCGCGGCGCTCTGCCCTGCGACAAACCGTGCGGGCCACGTGGCATGCGGAGACGGCAGGCGAACCGCCGGGGAGCACAAAGTGGCGCAGAGGCGGGAGGTCTTTCTCCATCCCGTCGATCCAATGCTCCAGGCCTTCAACATCTGACGCATCCACCATGGGCTGGCCTTCGCGCGGCCCATTGGGATCGGCAAACATGCCGCCAATGCGAAACAAATGATCCTGGATTTTTCGAAATTCTTCTTGCTGTGGAGCCAAAGTGGCGTGATCGAGCAAGACACCGACGACAGCATTGAGTTCGTCTATGGTGCCATAAGCTTCGATTCGGGCGTCATCCTTGTGGACACGAGAGCCATCGAACAGAGAGGTTTCACCTCCATCTCCGGTGCGGGTATAAATGCGCATGCTGCAAAGGTGCACTTAGAAACACAACCGATGTCAAGGCAGGGTCAGGGATGCGGGTGACCCATTACCTTCGTTGGGTGGATGTGGAAAAGCAAAGCCGTTACGACAGGGCCTATTTGAGGATGGCCCGTGAATGGGCCGCCTTGTCCCACTGTCAGCGCAAGCAAGTGGGCGCGCTGATTGTGCGCGAGGGCATGATCGTCTCCGATGGCTACAACGGCACGCCGAGTGGCATGCCCAATGCCTGCGAGAATGTAGAGGGAGAAACCCATTGGTATGTGCTGCATGCCGAAGCCAATGCCATCACCAAGCTGGCAAGGTCCTCACACACCGCCAAGGGCGCCACGCTCTACATCACCTTATCGCCGTGTCGTGAATGCGCCAAGCTCATTCATCAAGTCGGCATTCGTCGGCTGGTCTATATCGACGCCTACAAGGACGATTCCGGTTTGAAGTTCTTGAACCAAGCAGGCGTTCAAACTGTACGTTACACGGATGTCCAATAACCGACCACCTGTCCCGCGCGCCTGGATGCCCTTGGCACTCGGGGTTGCCCTCATGTTAGGAGCTTACTTGGGTCGGGGGCTTCATGGAGAGCAGGCAATTTGGAGCCTTCAGGGACGTGAATATGCGCCTACAGGACAGGTGCTGACCTCTGTGTTGGACCGCATCGACCGCATGTATGTGGACCCAGTGGACCGGTCGAGGTTAACTGAAGTGGCGATCGATGCCATCTTGGATGAACTGGACCCGCACAGCGACTGGTTTAGCAGCGCCGAACTTGCAGCTATGGCGGAGCCGATGGAAGGCAACTTCGAGGGCATCGGCGTGGAATTTCTACTCCAGAATGACACCATCATGGTGGTCACTCCCATTCCAGGCGGACCAAGTGCTGAAGCCGGCGTATTGGCTGGCGACCGCATTGTGGAGGTGGACGACTCCGTGATTGCGGGTACGGGATTGACCAACTCCAAAGTCATGGAGCTGCTCAAAGGTCCCGCGGGAACGAACGTCCGATTGGGGCTGTTCCGTCCGGGCCGAACCACATCGGATTCTGTGGATGTGAGCATTCGGAGAGGGCGCATCCCCATTCACAGCGTGGTGTCTGCAGAGGTTCTTGGCGATGTCGGATACATCAAGGTCATCCGTTTTGCGCGCAACACCCATGAAGAGTTCGAACAAGCCCTCTTCGCATTGCGCGATGCCGGGGCCCAGCGCTTTGTGTTGGATTTGCGGGGCAATGGCGGAGGCTACTTGCATGCTGCGGTGCCGATGGTAGAGCATTTCTTGGAAAAGGGAGACCTCGTTGTCTACACGGAAGGGACCGCCCAGCCCAGGCGCGATTACCTGACCGACCGCCCCGGTGCTTTCCGCAAGGAACCGCTGGTCATCATGGTCGATGAAGGCAGTGCCTCTGCGAGCGAAATTTTTGCAGGTGCGATTCAGGACCACGACCGCGGAGTGGTGGTTGGACGCCGAACCTTTGGAAAAGGACTGGTCCAGGAGGAGTTTCCGGTGGCGGACCGCGGTGCCTTGAGGTTGACGGTGGCCCGTTACTACACGCCGAGCGGCCGTTCGATTCAGCGTCCCTATGGCAATGGGGTCGACTATGAACAGGAATGGCGCGAGCGCGAGGAGCGGGGAGAATACCTCGTGGAAGACAGCGTGTATCGGGTGGATTCATTGGCCTTTCTGACCNGCTCTGGCCGCACAGTATTTGGAGGTGGAGGCATTGCGCCAGACGTCTTTGTGCCCTTGGATACCGGGAGTTATCCCGCGTCTTTCAGAGAGCTCGTTTACGCAGGTCGCATTCGGGAACACGCTTTTCAACTCACGGAAGAAAAGCGGCCCGAGCTTGTGGCTATGGGCGGTGTGTCGGCCTTCTTGGAACAGGTCGAAAGGGGCTATGACCTTGGGGTTGCAGCACTGATCGACGAAACATACCTTCCAGAAGAAGGGCGCGCCCGTGCCACAGTTCTGACCCGCAGAAGAATCGTTGAGCGCGTTGCGCACAACGTGTGGGGCGAGTCTGCAGGCCACCGGTCTTCTTTGGATTGGGACGATGAATGGAAAGCAGCACAAGACGTATTTGAAGAGATCGCTGCAGTGTTGGCACCAGAACCCGCGCCCCCACCGGCTACAGAGCCCGATCAGAACGACTAAATTCGCATTCCGAAGAACCCCTCAATATCCACACCATGTCATTTGAACTCCCCGCACTTCCATACGCCTATGACGCCCTCGAGCCTCACATCGACGCGCGCACCATGGAAATTCACCACGGCAAGCACCACGCCGGATACACCGCCAAGCTGAATGCGGCCATCGAAGGCACTGACCTCGCCGGTAAATCCATCGAAGAACTGTGCGGTCAGCACGCTGACAACGGTGCTGTGCGCAACAATGGTGGAGGATACTACAACCACAACATGTTCTGGACGAGCATGTCTCCCAATGGAGGAGGTGCACCTAGCGGTGATCTCGGTGCCGCCATCGACGCTGCCTTTGGCAGCTACGACGGATTTAAAGAGGCCTTTGCTGCAGCCGCCGCGACCCGCTTTGGTAGCGGATGGGCTTGGCTCTGCGTGAAAGGTGGCGCCCTCGAAGTGTGCTCATCTGCCAACCAGGACAACCCCCTGATGAACGGCGTGGGATGCGGTGGATTCCCCATCCTTGGTCTTGACGTTTGGGAGCACGCCTACTACTTGAACTACCAGAACCGCCGTCCCGATTACATCGCGGCGTTCTTCAATGTCATTGATTGGAACGCCATCTCCGAGCGTTTCGCCGCTGCACGCGGCTAATGTCTAGCCTGAGCCGCATGCGATACCTGATCCTCGTCGCGGGCGGCACAGGCACCCGTATGAACCGGCCGGTCGCCAAGCAGTTTTTACCGCTTGGGGGCCGGCCGGTTATCGTGCATACCCTCACCAGGTTCCGGGAAGCCTACCCCGATTTGTACATCGTGCTGGTGCTTCACGAGAGCCTGCACCCAGCTTGGGAAGAGGTGGTCACAGCCCATCCTGAAGCTCGGGTTGATCGGGTGGTCAATGGAGGGGCAGAGCGCTTTCACTCCGTGCGCGAGGGCATGGCAGCCTTGCCCGAAGGAACCGGGTGGGTGGGCATCCACGATGCAGTGCGCCCTTTTGCAGAAGTGGACACCATTCGACGGTGCTATGAGGCCGCGGAGAAGAGCGGTGCTGCGATTCCGGTTGTCCCGGTCAAAGACACCATTCGCCATGTGGGGGAGCAGGGGAGTGCGCCACTCAACCGTGCAGCACTGCGCGCTGTGCAAACACCACAGGTCTTTTCCTTACCCCGTCTGCGCGTGGCGTACGAAGTGGGCTATCAACCTCACTTCACCGATGACGCATCGGTGTGGGAGTTTGGGGGAAGTGATGTGACCTTGGTGGACGGTGACCTCCACAACATCAAAATCACCACGCCAGAAGATTTGTTGAGCGCAGAGGCCTTCCTCAGCCTGCGCGATGCGCCGAATCAGGCATAAGACGGTGGTAAGCCAGGAGGGTGGCCGCGGTCAATGTCACACTCACCAAGACGGTCCAAGTCTCTATTTCGAACAGGTCTTCGGTCATGCTGCCCGTGTACCAAAGGGTAACAGCCGCCCCTGCGTTGTTGACGAAGTGTGCCAACATTCCCGGCAATAGGCTTCCACTGCGGTACGCGAACCACCCAAAAAGCGCTCCGAGAAAAACGCGGGGCAAGAATCCATAGAATTGAAAGTGGATGGCGCTAAAGATGACAGAGGCGATGGCGATCCCGACCCACGGCTTTCCGGTGGCCTTGATCAGCAAGGGCTGCAATGCCCCTCTAAAGGCCAACTCCTCGAAAACTGCAGGCACCAGCGCAACGCTGAGGATCACAATGATGCGGCGGTTGCCTTCTGCAGTGACCAAGAAAGTGGTCACCTCTTCGAGCATCGCCTCGATGGGTTTGAAGATGGCCTCCAAAGCGGAGCCTTCGGGGATGGCCCACACATTCCACTCGTACAGCATGGCCATTACAGGCGCAGACAACAGTGTAGCGAGCACCACCACCAACAAGCCCAAGGGCGCCAATGCGCGGGGTGAGGCGCCGAGTCCGACCGGGACGGATCGCTTCCACAGTACAGCGGCGATCGCTACGGCCCCCCCAAAACCAAGGGACTGACTGATCAGGTTTTGAAGGTGCAATTGCCACCATTCGCTTGCGCTGGAGGGCAAGGGCCCACCGGGCATGGTGCTCACGGCCTCAGAGAAAAAGAGGGGGGTGAGCATTGCAGCCATGACGGAGGCCGTAACGGAGCATACAAAGACGAGCCCGAGGAAGATGAGCGCCCGACTGAGCGCTTGGATGCGTTCGCTATTCACACTGTGAATCTAAGCGTTGGAGATGCCGTCTGAATAGGTTTCGGCCACCTTGTCGAGTTCCGCATGAAGTGCGGCTGGACTTTCCTCGGTGACCAAGACCAATCGGTGTTGCTTGAAGTGGGCCAAGCCCCGGAAATAGTTCGCGTAGTGCCGCCTCATTTCCACCACGCCGAGCCGTTCGCCCTTCCATTCAAGGCTATGCACCAGGTGGGCCCGAGCTGCTTCCACCCTGTCGGAAACTGTGGGGGCGGCCAGGTGCTCTCCCGTCGCGAAGAAGTGCTTGATCTCATCGAAGATCCAGGGGTTTCCAATGCTCCCTCTGCCAATCATGATGCCGTCGACGCCATATTCTTTGCGGTAAGCAAGCGCCTTTTCTGGGGTGTCGATGTCGCCATTGCCAAAGACGGGAATGTGCATGTTGGGGTTCTCTTTGACGGCCCGAATCAACGACCAGTCGGCTTCACCCTTGTACATCTGAGCGCGGGTGCGGCCGTGGATGGAAATGGCCTGGATGCCCACGTCTTGAAGCCGTTCTGCCACTTCTACGATGTACTTAGAGTTGTCGTCCCACCCCAGGCGGGTCTTCACCGTTACCGGAAGGTCAACGGCCTCTACTATCTCCTTGGTCATGGAGACCATTTTGGGAATGTCTTGCAGGATTCCAGCACCAGCACCTTTGCAGGCGACCTTCTTGACCGGGCAACCGTAGTTGATGTCGAGCACATCGGGCCCAGACGCCGCTGTGATCTCGGCAGCACGGCGCATGGAGTCGATTTCGGACCCAAAAATCTGTATGCCGACGGGCCTTTCTTTTTCGTAGATATCGAGTTTTTGCCTGCTTTTGACCGCGTCACGAATCAGTCCTTCTGAGCTGATGAACTCCGTGTACATCATATCCGCACCGTGCTTTTTGCACAGGGTACGGAAGGGGGGGTCGCTCACATCCTCCATGGGGGCCAGGAGGAGGGGGAATTCACCGAGTTCTACAGAGCCAATGCGGACCATGGTGCAAAATTAGCCCGCATCGGGCACGATGCGACGAACGAGGTACGCCACCATGACAGCGCTAAAAGTGCCTCCCACGCCCAAGACCACGGCGGCCACCCCCAATACGTCGGTGGCATGCAGCGCAACAGGGTAGGCAGGCACCATCGCGCCTTCCAATCTAACCAGCCCATAGTGGTCTTGCAGGAGCACAAGCGCCACCCCGATGCCAATGCCCGATGCGGCACCCACTGCATTGATCAAGAGTCCTTGCCAGCTAAATACCTGCCGAACTTCGCGTCCAGTCATGCCCATCGCGGTCAGGGTGGCCACATCGCGGCGCTTGTCCAAGAGCAGCATGGTCAAAGCGGCGAGAATGTTAAAGGCGGCGACCACTAGAATGAAGCTCAGAATCGCAAACGTGGCCCATTTCTCGGCCCGACTGGTGGCGTGAATCAGGGCATTCTTTTCCCGTCGGGTCCGGGTTTTGAGTGTGGGCGGCAGCAAGCCGTCTAAGTCAGTACGTAACTGGTCTTGGCTCCAGCCAGCAGCAGGAACCACTTCGATGCGGGATATGCTTTGGGGCCTTTGAAGCACTTCTTGAGCAAAGCCAAGGCTCCCCACGATGGTTCGGGCATCAATGTCAGCATTGATGGAGAACGTACCACAAACAGGAAGTCTTCCCGAAACCATCATGCTTTCGGCACCACCATCGAGCAAACTGCGGCCTTTCATAGAACCCAAGCTGCGGCCTCGTTTGGGAGCCGCCACCGTCAAGGTGACCGGGGCGTCGGCTTCGAAAGGCAAGCGCATCTGGCGTGCAATGCCCAGCCCCACATACCCACAAGGCATACCCAAGGTGTCTTCGCGCAGGAGCCCTCCGCGAATCAGGCGTTGCCCCAAACCCGTGTAGCGGGCGTGTGCGAGATCGAACCCCAGCAGCGTGCACACCCTTGGCTCACCTTGTCGCCGGACGACCACGTCTTGTTCCAACACGCCCCCAGCGTGGGCGATGCCAGGGTGCGCTTGGAGGCTGTCGACCCATGCCGCTGCAATGGTGCGGCCTTCGGTGGGCAGTACCGCCAACTCCGTATCCAAGCTCGAAAACAGGTCTTCCACGAGGTCTTCGATGCCGTTGAAGGCACTGAGAATGGCGATCATGGCCGCGGCAACTGCTGCGACCACAAACACCGAGATGCCCGAAACCAAATGGATCAAGCGCTGCGATTTCCGGGACCAGAGATACCGGCGGGCGATGCGAAACGGAACGTTCACCTGGCCAAATTAGGTTTCAGCGTCGAGGGGAGTTGACTTTGGTTTCATATCGCCGGTTTATTTCGACATGACGCTTATGCCCTCCGTCCGATCACAGACTTCATTTTGTTGTTGGGGCCTTCGGTTTGCCCTGTGTGCCGGGAGCGATCAACTGCCCTTGAGCAGGCCGTCGATTTCCTCATAGTGGTCAAGGCTGTCATCGAGGAAAAACCGCAGCTCGGGCATTTTGCGCAAATGCTTGCCCACTTTTCCGGCGAGTTTTTTCCGAATGAAAAACCCCTCAGCCTGGACCAGTGCCAACCCTTCTTCGGGCTTGCCCACCGAAGCGATGGGCATGAAGCTCAGGTATACCCGCGCCAGGGAGAGGTCAGGGGTCAAGCGAACCGTTGTAACGGTGATGAAATGACCGCCGAAGCGCAATGAAGACTCCTGCTGGAGCAGACTTCCAATTTCTTTTTGAAGCAGCGCCGCGAGGCGTTCCTGTCGAATTCCAGCCATGGTTCAGTTGATGCGAATTTTCTGCCGCCGTCCGTCGGACAAGGTGGCGATGATGATGCCTCCCGTCCGGGGAACGGTGCATGGCAAAGCACAGTTTAGGGGCCCCAGAGAACGCCCCATGAGGTCTTGTAAAGTCACAGAGGCCGGAGGCCTGGGCCCGACCCAACTCAATTGTCCTCCTTTGACCACCAGCCGACCGACAGGCGCACGAACCGCCTCCACACCATTTGTGGCCAAGCTGTCGGGACAACCGGAGTGAGCCGGCAGCCATGTGGTGTCCATTTGGAAGTCGTGGCGGAGTGCACCTGCTTGGGTGAAGCAGGCAGCGTGTGGATCCCAGTCCGCGATACAGAGATAGGCGGCGGGCCCCATCGGGCCGTTTTCCGAGCCGATGCCCTCGATCCAATATTCCACGAAGTTTTCGTTATCGGGCAGCAGCTGCAGGGTCAACCTCCGGCTCACCGTGCCATCTGTCCAAGTAAAGGGCTCCACAGCGGTGCAGGTGATGTCCGCCCAATCGCAATTTGGCGCCACCATCGTATCGCCCGGTTCCATTCCAAAATCGAACCAAAGGGTGCCCGGATCCAAGTCAAGGTCCCAGCGCATCCAAACTTGCCCCGCATCGGAGTCTTCATGAAACCAACCCGCCAGTCCGGAACTGGGGTTTCCCTCGTATTGGATGGCGAGTCTGTGCCACAGTGTCCCATCCCCAATGACGGTGTCGCTTTCGATAGAATACGTAACAGGAGTGGGCAGCCAGCCCCCCTCTACACCGCACCAAGTCCGGTTTTCCTCCAGCATGGGGAGATAAGCGTCCTGGGCAACAGCCGCAGAGCAAGCACCCAACATCGCCGCAAGTAAAATGAACACGCGCATGGTCAATACAGAAAGTGGTTGTGTGGAAAACGCTGCACATGCAGCTCGCGCACTTCGGCATAAATCACCTCACGCATGCTGTCCATGCCTTCCTTGGTTTTTGCGGAGATGAACAGCACAGGGCCATCGTGGTCCGCAAACCTGCGCCTCAGGCCTTCGATCAACATTTCCCGGTCGACCTCTCCATTGGGGTCGCTCAACTGGTCGATTTTATTGAACAACAGCATGGTCCGCTGTGCGCCTGCCCCGATGCCAGCGAGGGTTTCTTCGACCACACGCAGCTGGTCTTCAAACTGCGGATGCGACACGTCGACAACGTGGACCAACAGGTCGCTCTCTCGGGTCTCATCGAGGGTGCTCTTGAAGCTCTCCACCAGTTGGTGAGGCAGCTTGCGTATGAAGCCGACGGTGTCGCTGAGCAGGAAGGGCAGGTTGTGCACGACCACCTTGCGCACCGTAGTGTCGAGTGTTGCGAAAAGTTTGTCCTCGGCGAAGACCTCCGACTTGGCGAGCCGGTTCATCAGCGTGGACTTCCCCGCATTGGTGTAGCCTACGAGGGCCACGCGCACCAGCGCACCTCTGTTGCCGCGTTGGGTGGCCATTTGCCGGTCGATGGCGCCCAAATCCTTCTTGAGGGCCGCAATGCGGTCGCGGATAATCCGCCGGTCCGTCTCGATTTCCTTCTCTCCGGGACCTTTCATGCCGATGCCCCCTTTTTGCTTTTGGAGGTGCGTCCACATGTTGGTCAGGCGGGGGAGCAGGTATTGATACTGTGCCAGTTCCACCTGCGTCTTGGCGTGAGCCGTGCGGGCGCGCTGGGCGAAGATGTCCAGGATAAGGTTCGCCCGGTCCAGGACCTTGGTCTCCGGCAGGGCCTCGCCCAGGTTGCGAAGTTGGGAAGGGCTGAGCTCGTCATCGAAGATGAGCAAGTCGATGTCGTGCTCTTCGATGTACTCCGTGATTTCCTGAAACTTCCCCTTGCCCACAAAGGTTCGGACGTCGGGGTGGTCCAGCGACTGGGTGAACGTGCAGATGGTTTCCGCATGGGCTGTTCGGGCCAGGAATTCGAGTTCATCGAGGTATTCGGCCAACAGCTCTCTGGGCTGGTCCCGGGTAATGAGACCGACCAAAACCGCCCTCTCGGGCTTGCCGTCTTTTCGTGCAAGGGGCTTCTCCAGCATTACTCTCGGAAACGTTCAATGTACTGGGCGACGGCTTTGATTTCAGCCCGGTTCAGAATGTCCTTTTGGCCGGGCATGGTGCCTTTACCATAGGTAATCAGGGCCACGCGCTCCTCCATTGACAGGACCGAAGTGCTCAAGTCCGGAGACTTGGAGGCCATTAAGCGGCCATCCTCACCGTGGCACAGTGAGCATTTGCGGATGTACAAAGCCCTGGCCTGCACCTCGCTGACGCCGGCTGAGTCGGCCGCTGCATCAGGGGCACTGTTGCTGCCGCAGCCCACTGTAAGGAGCGCTGTGACCAACACAAAGAAGGGCAATGGGAAAGGTCTCACAACCAGCCGTATGCTTCGAATCCTGCCCGGAAAGGCCAGGGAATACTGGAAAGGATGAGGACCAATGAGATGGTGAACCAAATGGCTTGGCGGCGGAACTTGGTCCGGTCATCATCGGCGCGCTTGGCGAGGCTGTGTCCCAGGGTGCCGAGGACCACTGCGATCAGCATGGTGGCCATGTGCTCCAAGGAAAAGAAACGCATAATGGTATTGGCCATGGCGTCAGCATTGCCCAACATGGTGCTCCAGCCTTTGCCGAAATACAAGGCAAAGCCCAAGACGAGCTGAAGGTGCAAGGAGATCATGGTGAACAGCCCACGCTTATAGTCGGCACTGCTAAAACTGCGNCCAGAAGACATGCCAGAGAAGGCCTTGACAATGGAGAGCAGCATAAGAACGAGGACGACCCATCGAAGGGCGCCGTGGAGGTGTTGGATTCCGGTCAACATGTGACGAAGATACGGGGGTACCTTGCGCTCATGCGTCTTGATTTGAAAGGAAAACACGCCCTCGTCTGTGGGGCGTCGCAAGGAAAATAGGTTGGGCAGCGGCCAAAGAGCTCGCGGATTTGGGTGCGCGGTGCACCTTGATGGCCCGGAATCCAGAGCGGTTGGAGGCCGCAGCTAACGAGCTCCCGGGCACTGGTCATGGCATTGCCGTAGCTGATTTTACCCAACCGGATGCCGTGAGTGAGGCCGCAAAAAAGGTGATAGAGCAGGGCCCGGTTGACATCCTCATCAACAATACCGGCGGCCCTCCGGGCGGTCCGGCTCATGCAGCGGATACCCAGGCTTACCTCGCCGCCTTCACCCAACACCTCATGTGCAACCAACGGTTGGTCCAGGCAGTGTTGCCGGGCATGAAGGCAGCCGGTGGCGGACGCATTGTCAACGTGATTTCTACATCGGTCAAGCAGCCGCTTGACGGTCTTGGGGTCTCCAATACGGTCCGCGGCGCGGTCGCCAATTGGGCAAAGACGCTGGCCAATGAACTCGGCCCCGATGGAATTACCGTGAACAACGTATTGCCCGGAGCGACACGCACGGCACGTTTGGATCAAATCGCAGAGGCCAAGGCGGCCAAAACCGGCCAGTCCCCGGCCGAAGTACTCGAAGGCATGGCGCAAGCCGTTCCCTTGCGGCGCTTGGGCGAGGCGGAGGAGATTGGCGCGGCGATTGCCTTCTTGTGCAGCCCTGCAGCAGCTTACATCAGCGGCATCAATTTGCCGGTGGATGGCGGCCGCACGCGTTCGCTCTAAGGCCTGAGCAAAAAAGTGAAGGTTCATCACCATGAACCGCTGATAAAGTTCATCCTGTGGATTGCCAATTCCACACCGCTGAAAGTTACTTTCGCACCGTACGTCAATCGAAACGTCACCTTACGTCCCATGGAGCACCCGAGTGTCCAGGCGTTTATGGCTGAAGCCCAACGCCGCAATCCGAATGAGCCTGAGTTTTTGCAGGCCGTAGAAGAGGTCGCAGAGACCGTCATTCCTTTCATTGAGAGTAACCCCAAATACCAAGGCCATGCCCTTTTGGAGCGCATGATCGAGCCTGAACGTGTGATTTCTTTCCGCGTTCCTTGGACCGATGATGCGGGTCAAATACAGGTGAACCGAGGCTATCGTGTGGAGTTCAACTCAGCCATTGGCCCCTATAAGGGCGGCCTGAGGTTTCATCCGAGTGTGAACCTGAGTATTCTCAAGTTCCTGGGCTTCGAGCAGGTCTTCAAGAACTCCCTGACCACGCTGCCTATGGGTGGCGGCAAGGGGGGGTCTGATTTTGACCCAAAAGGCAAAACGGACGCCGAAGTGATGCGTTTTTGCCAAAGCTTTATGACCGAATTGAGCCGGCACATTGGTCCCGATACAGATGTCCCCGCTGGAGACATTGGTGTGGGCGGCCGTGAGATTGGTTACATGTTTGGCCAGTACAAGCGCCTGCGCAATGAATTTACCGGCGTCCTAACGGGCAAGAAGCCGGCCTGGGGTGGATCATTGATTCGTCCAGAGGCGACGGGATATGGCGCGACTTATTTCATGTCCGAAATGCTCGCCCTCAAAGAGGAGTCTATCGACGGCAAGACCGTGGTCATCAGCGGCTCAGGAAACGTGGCGTTGCACGCAGCCGAAAAGTGCATGCGCCTAGGCGGCAAGGTGGTGGCCTTGAGCGACAGCAAGGGCAGTATCTACGATCCCGCAGGATTAACGGAGGAAAAACTGGCTTGGCTCAAGGACCTCAAAGAAGTGCGCCGTGGGCGCATTTCGGAGTACGCCGAGGCACACGATGGGGTGACTTTCCGCGCCGGACAAGACCCCTGGGACTTGCCGTGCGACCTGGCATTTCCCTGCGCCACACAGAACGAACTGGATGGATCAGAAGCCCAAACCCTCGTGGCAAATGGCTGCAAAGCGGTTGCAGAGGGGGCCAATATGCCCTGCACACCTGAAGCCGTGGAGTGCTTCCAGAAAGCGGGTGTCATGTTTGCTCCGGGCAAGGCTTCCAATGCGGGAGGTGTGGCCACATCAGGTTTAGAAATGTCCCAGAACAGTTTGCGAATGTCTTGGACTGCAGAAGAGGTCGACGGTCACCTTCAGCGCATCATGAAGGACATCCACGCCCAATGTGTCCTCTATGGTCAGACGGGCGAAGGTTCAGTGGATTACGTGCGCGGAGCCAACATCGCGGGATTTGTCAAGGTGGCCGAGGCCATGATTGATCAAGGCGTGGTGTAACCAGTTCTGACGGACTGTAGTCCGATGATGACAAAAAGAGTGAAGTCTGCTCCTACGGTATAACAGAGAGTACCACGCTACGTTTGTTCTGTCAACGGCACGCATTTAAGCCGTTGGTGCCACGAGACAAGCGTGGCTGGCAAGCAATTTGGTTAAGTGAAGCGCCCTGGAAACGTCCGGGGCGCTTTCGTTTTTGCGCCCTTTTTAATACACATTTCGCAACGTAGGCATCGCCCCACATCAAGCCCTCCCCCGTCTCTTACAGCCTGCCTCAATCTCGGTTTCTAAGTTTGTTTTGTCAACGGCACGCATTCAAGCCGTTGGTGCCACGTGGCAAGCGTGGCTGGCAAGCAATTTGGTTAATTAAAGCGCCCTGGAAACGTCCGGGGCGCTTTCATTTTAGGGGGGAGAAGTCACTCAGGCGTCGGCACACAGCTCAACCAGCACCTTCGCCGTATCGCTGGGGTGGAGAAAGGCAATGCGTTTCCCATCGGCTCCCGGCTTGGGGCCGGTGACCACACGATAGCCCTTTTCAGTGAGCCTTGCGAGTTCGGCTTCGAGGTCGTCTACAAGAAAAGCGACGTGGTGCAGTCCTGCGCCGCGGTTCTGAAGGTGGCGCGCAATGGCGCTGTCGGGTGAAGTGGGCACCAAAAGCTCCACCTTGGATTCACCGGCCTGAAAAAAGGAGGTCAGCACAGCCTCACCCATCACTTCTTCCCGTTTATATGAGGGGCTGCCCAATACTTCACCAAAGATCTTTTCGGCCGCCTCCAGGTCTTCTACGGCAATGCCAATGTGCTCGAGCTTCTTCATGCTGGAGTGTTGGGCAATCGCTCTGCGGCCAAGGACAGGGCGTGCTGTGCAACTTCGTCGCTGTCCCAGCAGGTCTCTATGTCTTCACGGTTCATGACTTCTTCCATAATGCGATCTTGAATAGCACCAAGTGCCAATGCCTCATGGTAGGGCAAATGGGAAAAAGTGACCATAGAGTACAGTGGCGTCCAATGGTCGGGAAACCGCTCGGTCAGTCGGCGCTCGATGCGCTTGCGCAGTAAAAAGCGAGCATCGCCTGTTTTGTCACGCATTTCAATGAAGTTCCGCAGTGCCAAATCTCCAATTGCATCGCCATTGGGCTTGCGGTCGCGACCGAAGTCGGCAAAAAGGCCAACCCAGTTTTCTGAATCCGAAGCCCCTTCACGGGCATCCAACATATCGGCGAGAAC
>JGI20156J14371_10000114_pt1 | contig 68283 bp, 57 predicted proteins | sample COG_06_FD_14371 | JGI IMG/M metagenome (IMG submission 14371)
ATCACTAAAATCTGGTAAAAAAAAAGGTTGCTTTTTAGCTATAAGAGAGGAGTCAGGTTTAAGAAAGAAAATAGGGTCTTTTGTAATAGATTTACCCATTTCTTTTGCATGCTCTATATAATTTCGACCAATACAAATAATTTTCATGTCTTAGATTTAAATTCCTCCCAAAGTTTTGTAAAACAAGATTTGGTATTTTGAGAAAAATCGCCTTTTAATATCCACGAATAGTAACCAGGCTCTTTTTTAAATACAAATTCTACTTCTTTTCCTTTGTGTTTTCCAAAATTAATAATTGGTTGCTTTTCATCATTTAAAACTATTCTTCCTGCATAATCTACTGATGCTTTATTTGCTTTTGAGAAATCACTTAAAAAATCGATATTATTTTCTAGTTCTGAATATTTTTTAGTTTGAGATTTAAGAACATCTAGAGTAGCTCTAGCATCATGAATTGCAGAATGGGCATTTTCCATCTCTTTGCCGCAATAAAACACATGTGCTGCACCTAAAGTTCGTTTTTCCATTTTATGAAATATATTTTGAACATCTACCAATTTTTTAGATTCAAAGTTGCTTTTCAGTCCTGCTCTTAAAAATTCCTCTTCTAAAATTGGAATATCAAACTTGTTAGAATTGAATCCACATAGGTCAGAGTCCCCAATAAATGTTTTAATATCATTAGCTAATTCCTTAAATGTTGGACTGTCTTTAACATCTAAATCATAAATGCTATGAATTTCAGAAATATTTAATGGAATAGGAATCTGAGGATTAATTCTTTGTTCGTAAATCTCTTCGCTTCCATCAGGATTGGTTTTTATCATTCCAATTTCTACAATTCTATCTTTATTTATTTGATCACCAGTAGCTTCAATATCTAATACAATAAGTGGTTTGTCTAATTTGATTTCCATTTTAAGGGTAAAAGTTTTGAAATAAAATTTAATAAATTATTCTGCCCATATACTAAAATACTGGAACTGGTAATAAATACTCTTATCTTTTGTTTTGTAATTGTATTTAGGTCCTGAAACAATTGCTTTTTCTTTAATAATTTGGAAACTATCTCTAGAAATATTCTTGGAATCTAAATAATCATAAATTATTTTCTTCCCTTTTTCAATTCTCAGTTTTGCAAGTTCAGTATTGTTTTTAAATTTTGTAGACGGAATTCTAGAAGCTGAACCAACTATCTCTAATTTAACTTTTCCATTTTCTTGAATTTTATCTAAAGATAGTTCCATGAATTTAAGGAAGTCAGGGTCTTTTTCTATATCGTATTCATTTGTTTGAAAAGTTTTCTTAAAATGTATTTTTGGTAAAAGAAATTCATTTTTGTTAGAAAAATCACCCATAATAAAAAGTGTTTCATTATGGTTAACCAGTTCTATTGGTATTTCTGAAAGATCTAGATTTTCCGGAAAGTTTTCTAATTTAAATTTATACTGGGTAGAAGAGGATATTAACTCAAATTTAAATCCGTTTTCTGTGAGTATTCCCTCTTGAATTATTGTTCCATTTTCATCAATTAGATATACTTTGAACAAGGGATTATTTAAACCAACTAATTCTTTGAATTTAAAAGTGCTAAAATTATTTAAATATTTAAAAGTATTGTTTTCTCCAAAATCCCCATGAATTAAGGTTTCTTTTCCCTCTTCAAAAAGAATAATAGGAATATCTGAAAGTTCCAGACTATCTGGGAAGTTTTCCAGTTTAAAATTGTAGTTAGAGCTTGAATTTAATATTTCAAATTTAAATCCATCTGGAGTTAATATTGCTCTATCAATTATATTTCCATCTTCATCTATTAATAGAAGACCGATCAGTTTATTTCCTGTACTAATAATCTCTTTAAAACTGTATTTTTTATTCTTTTTCTTTAAAATTTCAAGAATACTATCTCTTGGTATTTCGTAATTATTATTCTTCAATAGTTCTCCTTTTGTATTTATCACAGGGAGACTAATTGTTAGTCCTTCATTTATTTCACAAGGAACTTTTATAGTTTGTTCTTGAATTAATACCTCTTTTACTTTCCCGCTACTCAAGGTAAATGATTTGTAATATTGCACATCGTAATGGTAACATTGCTCCACATTAAATGCATAAGCTCCATTTATTTTGTTGGGTTCATAGAACCTAGGCTTATTATCTAAATCTGTATTGGTTAATTTAATTTTAAAGTTATAAACTAGGTTTTCACTTTCCCCTTTGTCAATAAATCCAGTTAGCAGCACAACAGGATTGGAGTAGGGTTTGATAATGTTAACAGAATACAGGTCTAAATTTTGCTGGCTATTGGTAGAAGAATAATATCCTTTTTTTCCATCTATAGAAGTAGAAAAATAAATTTCATCATTAACTGTATTTATTGGGGTTCCTATATTTACAGAACTACTCCAGGTTTTATCTGTTCCTTTTTGATTATAAAAAACATCGTATCCACCTATACTATTTTCTCCGTTTGAACTATAGAAAAATGTCATTCCGTCTGCGTGCAAAAATGGACATATTTCATCATATTGAGAATTTATAGAAGCTCCCATATTGGTAGGCTTAGACCAAGAATTATTTTCTCTTTTACAAACCCACAAATCTTCTCCTCCATAACCACCAGACTTATTACTAGAGAAAAATAAATTTTGTCCATCATCAGTAATCATTAAACTTGAAATATTAAATCCAGATAACTCCAAAAACTCTTTCGCGTAAGAAAAGTTTTGTTTCTTTCTACTGTAAGAAATAGCATTTCCTACTTTAGTATTTTTTTCCCCATTTGTGAAAAAAACTTTTTCAATATCATTAGATTTTCCAATGGTTATTTGATTAGTTTTTGATTTTGAAAATTTTAATAATTTAGACTCCATCCAAGATTCATTTTTTAAATCTTTATATATTATATATAAGTCTGTAAAATGGTTGCCAGAATTAACATCAAATATTTCTTCATTTTGTTTTCCAGACCTAGTTTTATTGGATGAAAAAACAATAGTGTTTCCGTCTTTAGAAACTTGCGGGTTGAAATCGTCGTAGGCAGTATTTGTGTTTTTAAATTCGTTCAAAACTATATGTTCTTTACTGTTGTCGTCCACTATTTTTTCATTTTCACACCACTTGATTATTTTTTCATTTTCACTTTTCAAATAATGTTTCTTAGATGCCAACTCTTTGAATTTTTTTAAGTATTTAATTGCTGAATCTTGAAATCCATTAATATGGTAAGATTTTCCTAAATAAAAATTTGCTTCAATTGGAGCAGTAGTAATTGTATTGTCAAATGGAGAGTAATTTTTATTAATTTTTTTCGCAGCAATTTTTAAATATTTCAATGATTCTAGTTTAGAATTAGATGATTCTAAAAGGCATAATCCAGTTTTATAATTAGTATTTGCATTCTTTGGCTGCTGGATAACTATTTCCATCCACAGATCTTTTGCAATAGAATATTTTTTTTCAATCGTTAATTGATTGGCACCTTGAATTTTTAGGTTTAAGTCTTTAGAATTTTGGCTGTGTACTATTGAAAAAGGGAGTAAATAGATAAAATAAAAAAGTATTATTTTTTGAAGCCTTCGCATTTTATAAGGCTCTATTTACATCAAAGTTCTCTAGATAGTCTGCAACCTTTCTAACAAATTGCCCACCTAAAGCCCCATCAATATTTCTATGATCATAGGAGTGTGATAAGAACATCATATGTCTAATTCCAATTAAATCTCCAGAGTCTGATTCGATAACTGCAGGTTTTTTCTTAATTGCTCCAAGTGCTAAAATTCCACTTTGTGGTTGATTAATAATTGGTGTTCCCATTACGTTTCCAAATGTGCCAACATTAGAAACTGTATACGTTCCCCCAGAAATTTCATCTGGTTTTAATTGACTTAATTTTGCTCTGTTGGCCAAGTCATTTACAGTTTTAGCCAAACCAACAAGATTTAGTTGGTCTGCATTTTTAATCACGGGAACTATTAAGTTTCCAGATGGCAAAGCAGTTGCCATTCCTATATTAATATTACTTTTAATGACAATATTGTCCCCATCTATTGAAGAATTCACTAATGGATAATCTCTTAATGCTTTGGCAATAGCCTCAATAAATATTGGCGTAAAAGTTAACTTTTCACCTTCTTTTTCTAAAAATTCTTTTTTGGTTTTATTTCTCCAAAGAACAAGATTTGTAACGTCTGCTTCTACAAATGATGTTACGTGAGGAGCAGTATTAACAGAACTAACCATATGGTCAGCTATAAGTTTCCTCATTCTATCCATTTCAATAATTTCATCTTGGCCACTGATAGTCTGTAGAGTTTTTGGAGTATTAATTATTGGTTGGTTAGCTTTGGCAATAGCTTCAGATGAATTTGATTTTTTTCCTGAACTAACATAATTTAAAACATCTTTTTTAGTAACTCTTTGATTAGAACCAGTACCATTAATTTTCTCTAACTCTTCAAGAGAAATTCCTTCTTTGGATGCAATACTTTTAACCAATGGAGAATAAAATTTACTTGAATTATTAAAATTGTTTTGAATTTCAATTTTAGCGGTATTTGTTAATGGCTCTAATATCTCTTGCTCCACTTTGTTTTCTATTTCTTCATTTGAAATAGTTGGTTCTAAGGNTGGTGTGTCTTGANTCTCAGAACTTGCTTCAGAATCAATAATTGCAAAAACAGATCCTACTTCAACAACATCTCCTTCATTAAATAAAACTTTTTTTAAAATCCCGGAACATGGGGCAGGTACTTCAGAATCAACTTTGTCAGTAGCAATTTCAACAATCGGTTCATCCTCTTCTATTACATCTCCTACTGCTTTTAACCATGTAGTGATGGTTGCTTCGGCAACGCTTTCCCCCATTTTAGGTAATTCTACTTTAAATTCTGCCATTCTATTTTAAGTCTTTCTTTTAGTTTAAAGTGCAAAAATAACTTTATTTAGGATATTAATAAATAAGATTCTAATTCTAGTATAATTTAAAAATATTTTTTAAAAATATCTTGCTATCCAGTATCAAGTTATAATCTTTGGCATAAATAATATTAATTTTGTCAATAACTTCTTCTTGCATATTCTTTTCAATATCCACTATCGAAAAAACACCTGTTTTAATTTTTGGTAGTTTATTGTTCAAAGAGGAATATTCGTAACCTATCCATGTCTTTTTTCCTGATAATACATCTTTAATATTTTTCAATGCTTTTAAATAGTTTTTAAATAATATTCCAAAAATTGGAGAGAATATAACTAAAATAAAAACTGTATAGATGTCAAAATTTCTTTTTTTCCGTATATTTTCTATACTATTTATATGTTTAAGTTCAGTAGTAAAATATGTGTCATTAGTATAAATAGATTGACTACCTATAATAAATTGAGTTTTCTCTGGAATTATTTTAAAATCTATATTCTTCTTAGAATTGACCACCGCCATTGAATAGATAATATTTTGTGCACTAATATCTTTGGCACAGAAAATTACTTCCGTTATTTTATTAATATTTATGAATTCGTTAAGTTGAGAAATATTTCCATGGTAATTTTCTCGATTATGAGATTTTGTATCCGAAGAAATTTTGAAAATATTTCTAGAACTGTCTCTATTAATGAGCATAAGTTTTTCAGTTCTCTGAATTTCTTCAAGTGATCCAACCAATGCTATGTTTTTGTGAAAATCTGTAAAACCTTTAAATAGTCCAATTTTTAACAACTTAAATGTAGTTCTTGTAAACAAACTTATTAGTAAACAAGTTAAGGAGGAACCCAAAATAATTGCTCTTGAAAATTGAATGCTTTTTGGCAATAAAGCATAGAGTGATAGTATTATAATTAGACCAGTTAAGTTTCCTTTAAAAAGATTTGAATATTTAACTGGCGGTCTTTGGTTCCCAAACAAACTATTACAAATTGTCCATATTAAAGCATATATTGGAATGATGTATTTTACTGTTTCTTCTGGGAAAGATATTCCAGAATAGTTTTGATAGAGGGAAGAAATCCCAAAAATAAAACCATTAAAAAAAATAAAATCCATAATAGGTAAAATCCATCTTTTTAAAACTCTTTCTGCAAGTGCAATTGTTGCCCTAAAATAAATGGCAATATTTATTAGCTTAGAAAATGTTTTAACGTGCTGCTTAGAGAAATGTTTTTCTGCAAAAATCACCATTGCCTTGTAAAAAACAAATACATAATTGACCGAGCTTTTCTTAGTGCTCTCCCCTTTATAATGAATTATATTCGTATTTGAAAAATAGTAATTTTCATATCCGCCTTCTTTTATTCTATAGGATAAATCTATGTCCTCTCCATACATGAAAAATGTTTCATCCAATAAGCCCACTTCGTCCAATACTTTTTTTCTAATCATCATAAAGGCACCAGAGAGAACATCTACTTTGTGATTTTCATTTTGTGAAAGATATCCAAGATGGTATTTGCCAAATGTTTTAGAGTTTGGAAATAAAGAAGACAAACCAAAAATCTTATAAAATGCAACACTAGGTGTTGGTAATCCTCTTTTAGATTCTGGAAGAAACCTTCCATTCCCATCATACATTTTAACTCCTAAAGCACCTGCATCTTCATTTTTGTCAAAAAACTCCAAACATTTTCTTAAGGAGTCTTCTTGAATAACCGTGTCGGGATTTAACAATAAAATATTGCTCCCTTTTGCAATCTTTATTCCTTGGTTATTTGCAACAGAAAATCCAGTATTTTTTTTGTTGGCTATAAGTACAATTTCGCTAAACTTATTATTTATAAGGTTTAAGGAACCATCTACAGAATTGTTGTCCACCACAATAATCTCTCCTTCAATTCCTACTAAAGCTTTTTTAACAGATATTAAGCATTGCTCAAGAAAGTGTTTTACATTATAATTTACTATGATTACCGATAGCTCCAAATTTATTAGTTTGTAATATTTGTTTTATAAACAGATCGGTCTAACAAAGACTTGCCAAGAGTTAGTTCGTCAATGTATTCTAATTGATTGCCTACACCAATTCCTCTTGAAATTAGTGTAATATTTACATTTGTTTCTTGAAGTTTTCTATACAAATAAAAATTAGTTGTGTCTCCTTCCATAGTTGCAGGAAGAGCTAAAATAATTTCTTTTGTACTTTCTTTAACAATTCTTTCTTTTAATTCATTAATTTTTAAATCATTTGGACCTATTCCATCCATAGGGGAAATTACTCCCCCAAGAACGTGGTATTTACCATAAAATTGTTGAGTGCTTTCGATTGCAAGAAGATCTCTAATGTCTTGAACAACACAAATTAGTTCTTCTGATCTAGATGGATTTCTACATATCTCACACATTTTTTGTTCTGTAATATGGTAACATTCACTACAAAAATTAAGATGCTCTTTTAAGCTTAGAAAAGCTTGGGTGAAATCTTTTACTTCTTTTTCGCTCTGGTCTAAAAGATGAAGCACCAGCCTTAATGCAGATCTTTTTCCAATTCCAGGAAGACTAGACATTTGTTCCACAGCATCGTTTAATAATTTAGATTTAAAATCCATATTGCTAATTTAAAAATGCTACACCAAACTATGCACTAATTCTCATTTTTATTAACTCTTGGAACTGAATAGTTTATTTATACTTTGATAATAGGTCGATTTACAATCCCTAAATTGGTACAAGATTAATAATTATGACCACTACAATAGTATTCATTGTACTTATTTTATACTTCCTATTATTGGTATTGATTTCTTATTTCACCTCCAAATCTGCTTCTAACGATTCTTTTTTTACTGGAGATAGAAAATCTCCATGGTACATTGTTGCTTTTGGTATGATTGGAGCCTCTTTATCTGGGATAACTTTTATTTCTATCCCTGGTTCTGTTGCCAAATATTCTGCAGAATATGGACTTAGCCCTACAGATCAGTTTAGTTATATGCAAATGGTTTTTGGTTACTTTATTGGCTATCTAATAGTAGCTTATGTTTTGCTTCCTATTTATTATAAAATGGAACTAACCTCCATATATTCTTATTTAGAGAAAAGATTTGGTTTTTGGAGTTATAAAACTGGAGCAGGGTTTTTTCTACTTTCAAGATTAATAGGTGCTTCCATTCGCCTTCTTTTAGTTTCCAGTGTTCTGCAACTAATTTTGTTCGATGATATTGGAATACCGTTTGAAATCACTGTAATAACATCTGTTTTATTAATTTGGATTTATACCAACAAAGGCGGTATAAAAACTATTATTTGGACAGATACCATTCAGACATTTTTCATGTTAGCATCTGTTGTAATTACCGTTTGGTTGATTGGGGATGCTTTAAACTTGTCTCAAAAAAATGGTTTCGTTAATGAAATAGCAAATAGTGGATATTCTAAAATATTTTATTTTGAAAATTGGGAACAAGGCAATTATTTCTGGAAGCATTTTTTCGGTGGAATCTTTATTACTATTGGAATGACAGGTTTAGATCAAGATATGATGCAAAAAAATTTAAGTTGCAAAAATTTAAAATCTGCACAATTAAACATGGTTAGTTTTGCAGGTATTTTAGTGGTAGTTAATTTAATTTTTCTAGTTCTTGGTGCTCTTTTATTTATGTATTTTGAAAAAACAGGGTTTGGATCTGGAGTTCTAAAAGTAGAAAATCCAAGAACAGATTTGTTATTTGCTGAAATAGCCAATAGTGGTTCTTTAGGGATTCTAGTTCCGATTTTATTTCTTTTAGGGCTTATAGCTGCTGCTTATTCTAGTGCCGACTCAGCACTGACTTCTCTTACTACGTCGTTTTCAGTTGATTTCATGAATATCAAAGACAAACCTGTTGAATCCCAGAACAAAATTAGACGAAATTCACATTTATTAATGTCCTTTGTATTGATTGTAATAATTCTAATTTTGAGAAATTATTCGAATGATTCTGCAATTTGGATGCTTATTAAATTAGCTGGATTTACTTACGGACCACTAATAGGATTGTTCTTTTTTGGAATTATTACCAATAGAGAACTTAAGGACAAATGGGTTCCAATAATTTCTATTGTAGTTCCTGTAATTGTTGCTTTGGTTTGGTACTTTCATGGTCAAGAAAAGATTCCGTTTTTGGGAAACTACAAATTTGGAGCAGAATTGATAATTTATAACGCTGCATTGTCTTTTCTAGGCTTGCTTCTTATTAGTAAATCTAAAAGCTAATTAATTTATCAGATTCATTAATTATTTCGTAAAGATCTCCCATGGAAGACATTGGACACAGCTCTGTGCTGTCTTTTTTTCTTATTTCTATACAAGTTCCACAAGCTAGTAATGTACCGTTGGCATCTAAAAATTTGTTCATCTGATCTAGAATATTAAACTGCTCATTACCAATAGATTCCGATTCAACCCCTTGGGCCATTAAAAAAACTTTAACCTGATCTTTCTTATTTAATGAGAAATTAGCTAATCTAAAAGCATTCCATACTGTTTCAGGATGGTCAGAGTATATTACAATCCCAAGTTTCATTCAATTGTATTATTAGGCATTAGCAAATATTGAATTTTTTATTTTATTTTCAGAATGGTATTTAGATTTAATGGATGCATTTATGTAATCCCAAAGTTTAATTCTTTCCTCTAATGCCTTTATACTAACTTTAGTCACTTCCTGCCACTTTAAACTATCTTCTTTACATAATCCAACAATCATTTCGTGTGCTAACGGTCCATGCTCATCACCATCTAAATCAATATGTCTTTGCAAATAATAATTTATTTTATCAAGAGATACTTTTTTTGATTTTTCAGTTTGTTCGATGATTTCTATAAACATGTCTGGAATGATTTCCTCTCTGCCAAAAGTAAATGCTGCAGCTATTTCATGAGACTTTCTACCTTCTATGGTTTTAAAAGAGAAATTTAAAAACGATTGAACGAATGAATCAATATTATAATTATTGATAAAATCAACTGTAGTATCAACTTCCTTAATTCTATTAATAAAATCATTAATTGGTAATGTGCTGGCTTGAATTTCTTCCATAGCTTCTAAGTACATTTCGAAGTGACTTTTAGGTTCTCCATTGTAGTTTAAATCTGATTCTTCATCCACAATAATTTGGTTAATTAATCTTGCAGATTTTGAGTCGAGATTTGGTGTCCATGGAATTTTGGTGCAAGTAAGAAGATTTTGTAATGCCTTAAGTAACGACATAAAATCCCATACTGCATAGACATGAGATTCCATAAAAACTTTTATATCCTCAATAGATTTTAAAGATTCATATAATTCATGGTTTTTCAACTTTTCTCTAAGTGGTTGAATTTCATCAATGACATTTTTAATGTTGTGATTCATTATTTTTTACTTAAATATTGGTTTATTTTTTTTACAATACTTGGGCCTTCAAATATAAAACCAGTGTAAAGTTGTATTAAATCTGCTCCTGCTTCGATTTTGTCTAACGCATCTTTTGAATTCATAATGCCACCAACTCCAATAATTGGTAAATTTCCGTTAGTTTTTTTAGAGATATATCTAATTACTTCTGTCGATTTGTTTTTTAAAGGTTCTCCACTTAGTCCACCATTTCCAATTTCTTCAATTTTACTCTTATTGGTTTTAAGATTTTCTCTAGTTGTAGTTGTATTAGTAGCAATAATTCCATCTAAATTTTCACTCAAAATTAAGTCAATAGTTTCATCTAATTGATCCCGATTTAAATCTGGAGAAATTTTTATAAGAATTGGTTTTTTCTTTGGTTTGATAGAATTTATTTTTTTTAATTGAGGAATTAGTTTTTTTAAGAATTCAACGTCCTGAAGCTTGGTAAAATTACTAACATTTGGACAACTCACATTCAAAACAAAATAATCGACATACTGGTGAAGCGTTTCAAAGTTCTGAATATAATCTGCATCTGCATTTTCGTTACTAGTTGTAGAGTTTTTTCCAATATTTCCTCCAATTACAACATTTGAATTGTTTTTCTTTAGTCTCTCAGCACACATAAAACTTCCATCGTTATTAATTCCTAACCTATTGATTATTGCTAAATCATTTTTCACTCTAAAAAGTCTTTTTTTTGGATTTCCTGCTTGAGGTTTTGGAGTAATAGTACCGATTTCAATAAATCCAAACCCTAGATTGGACATTTCCTTAATATACTTGCCATTTTTATCAAAACCTGCAGCTAATCCTACTGGATTTTTAAACTTAATTCCAAACAATTCTTTTTCAAGAGAGGAGTCTTCATAAGAGTAAATTTTCCTTAATAACCAGCTCGATAATGGTATTTTATTTAGTAGTTTAAGAGCATTTAATGTGAAATAGTGAACCCACTCAGGATCAAAAGAAAATAATAAGGGTCTTACAAGAAATTTATACACTTCACAAAAATAGCAATTCTAAATATGAAAACTTGTTTTTGTTTATTTCTTTTCCTCCAGTTGAAATTTTAAATATTTAAGTCCGGCTCTTACAGAGTTGTATGCTTTTTCTTCTGCAAGTGTATTAGGAATCACTTTAAACTCTTCGAACTGCTTAAATATGTGATCTTTAACACCTACAAGAATTACTTCCACCTTTTTATCTTTAAAGTTTTTAATTACCTCTTCTAATACATAAGTTCCTGAAGCGTCTATATAAGGCACTTGAGACATGTTTATTATAACAGCATCTTTACCAATTATAGCTTCTGCTTGTTCTTTAAATTGGTCAGAAAAACCATAAAAAAGAGGACCGTCTAGTTCATAGACCATAATTCTATTTTTTATAGATTCTGGAATTTTTAATTTTTTCTCGATTTCATTGATATCTCCAGATTTACTTTGTTGGTCTACTAATTCTCCCATTCTTTGCATAAAGAAAAATGAAGAAAGTACCATTCCTATTCCTACGGCCACTAATAAGTCAACAAATACTGTTAGAACCACCACAAGGAGCAACACTAATGAATCGCTATTTTTCAAGCTGAATAATTTTTTCATTCCTTTAAAATCAATTATTCCTATTCCTACAGAAATTAAAAGTGCAGAAAGAACTGGCTTTGGAACATCTTTTAGTAGTGGTCCCAATCCCACTAAAACAATTAGTAGAAACATAGCTTTAAAAATCCCACTCATATTTGTTTTACCATTGGAGTTGATATTGGCAACTGTTCCAGTGGTGGACCCAGCTCCAGGAAGCCCTCCAAATAGTGCTGCAACAAAATTACCTATCCCTTGTCCAATAAGTTCTCTATTTCCATTGTGTTTAGTTTTGGTTAAGTTATCTGCAACTACAGAAGTAAGTAATGTGTCAATAGTTCCTAATCCAGCTAAAGTCAATCCACTAACAATTGCAATACTAAATTCTGAAAATGAAATATTTAAAAATTCACTAAAAGGAAGAACAATTTGAGGAAGGTCACTTGGAATTTCTCCGATAGTAGAATAATCCCAATGCCAACCCCATTCTTTCTTAAAAGTGAATGAAATAAGAGTACCTATAATCAAAGAAAGTAATCCAGCAGGAATTTTTTTAGATATTTTAGGAATGAAATAAATAAAAACTAAAGTAAGAGAACCAAGAATAATTGAACTCCAGTGGTATTCAATTATTGGAGTATGTAAATCCAAAATAATATCAATAATTCCACCTGGTCTTTCCCCACCTAGGAAGGTGTGCCACTGAGTAAGGATTATAATTACTCCAATTCCTCCCATAAAACCCGAGAGAACGGGGTAAGAAATATATTTTACATATTGAGCAACTTTAATAAGTCCAAACAGTATTTGAAAAATTCCCCCTAGGGCAAATGATAAAATAATAACTACAGGTATTTTACCAACGCCATTAAATCCAGCTTCTGCAATAATAGTAGCAGCAACAATGGTCATAGGACCTGTAGGATCACTAATTAAGGTTTTAGTACCCGCAACAATAGATGCTAAAAGAGCTAAAATAATGGCAGTATAGAGTCCTGCTTGAGGTCCTAAGCCACTTTGCAATCCAAATGCTAATCCCATCGGCAATGCGATGATAGCGGCAGTTAATCCCCCAGTAAAATCTCCCTTAATTGATTTGCTTGAGAAACTACCAGTTATGTTTCTAATATTTTTAAAATCCATTTTTTTATGTTGAGATGCAAAATAATGAATTAATCTAATTTTCACGACAATTCCTATTATTAATTGTAATTTTGAAGGAATTTATAATACATGATTAAGTCAAAAAAAGTAGTTGTTGTCATGCCTGCATACAACGCCTCGGAAACTCTTGAAAAAACCTATACTGAAATTCCTTTTCCTATGGTAGATGAAGTTATTTTAGTGGACGATCATGGTTCAGACGACACTTATGAATTAGCAAAAAAATTAGGAATTAATCATGTGATAAGACATCAATACAACAAAGGCTACGGAGGAAATCAAAAAACTTGTTACAACAAAGCTTTAGAATTAAATGCTGATATTGTGGTTATGCTGCATCCAGATTATCAATATACTCCAAAATTAATTGAAAGTATGTGTTATTTAATTGCAAATGACTTATATCCAGTAGTGATAGGCTCTAGAATATTGGGCAAAGGTGCTTTAAAAGGTGGTATGCCAATTTATAAGTATTTTGCAAATAGAATACTTACTTTATTTCAAAATATTTTAATGAATCAAAAGCTTTCTGAATACCATTCTGGTTTTAGAGCTTTTTCTAGCGAAGTACTTAAGGAGATTAAGTTTAATGAAAATTCAGATGATTTTATTTTTGACAATCAAATGCTGGCCCAAATCATGTTTAAAAAACATCTTATTGGAGAAATTACCTGTCCTACTAAATATTTTAAGGAAGCATCCTCCATTAATTTTCAAAGAAGTTCCGTTTATGGAATTGGAGTTTTATGGACTTCCATAAAATACTTTCTTACTAAAATTGGAATTATAAATTGGAAAATTTTAAAGTAAAAAATGATTGATAGATTTTCAAAAAATTTAACTAGTTATCATTGGCTGTTGTGGGGGTTTTTTTTCTTGTTGGGGATTTTATTTTTAGCTATATTTCAAAACAGCAATTTTTCTATAATTATCAATGCTTCCCACAACAATTTTTTAGATCAATTTTTCAAATACATTACTTTTTTAGGGGATGGTAGATTTGTTTTTTTAATTGCATTGATTTATTTATTTGCAAATAAGAAATATGGCATATCTATTTTGATTTCTTTAATAATCAATACCATACTTATTCAAGTTTTAAAACGAGTTGTTTTCTCTAATCGGTTCAGACCTAGTTTTTATTTTAAGAATCTAATTGAAGATGGTTCTTGGAATATGATTGACGGAGTAGAGCTTTATGAAAAATTCTCTTTTCCAAGCGGACATACCGCATTAATATTTTGTTTGTCCATGAGCATTTGTATTTTCATGAAAAAAAAATACTTTCCATTATTACTTGTTCTTCTAGCATATATTGTGGGTTTTTCTAGAATTTATTTATCCCAACACTTTTTAATCGACGTTCTAGCTGGTGCTTTAATAGGATCTTTAATTCCCATATTAACTTTTAAATATATAGAACCTTTATTATTTAATAAAAACAAGATTAAAGATTAGAATGAACTTCTTAAAAATAAATCTAAAACCAATTCTTTTCTTTTCTTGTTATGCATGTATTTTGATATTCTCAACAATTGGGGATTTTAATTTATTTGATTGGGATGAAATTAATTTTGCTGAGTCGTCTCGAGAAATGTTGTTGTCAAATAATTTTTCTCAAGTGATGATTAATTTTGAGCCTTTTCATGAGAAACCACCTTTATTTTTTTGGATTCAAACAATTTCTTTTAAAATATTTGGGATAACTAGCTTTGCTGCAAGATTTCCTAATGCTTTATTATCAATTATAATTCCAATTATTTTATTTAAAATTGGAACTCGATTAAAAAATACAACTTTTGGGTGGATATGGTCTATTACTTTCTTAGCTGGATTCTTGCCTAATCTATATTTCAGATCTGGCATTATTGATCCATATTTTAATTTATTTATCTTCTTATCTATTTATTTTTTCTTTTCTTACATTCGAATTAAATATTCCAGATATATTTTTTTATCAAGTTTTTTCGCTGGGTTAGCCATTCTATGTAAAGGTCCAGTAGGACTTTTAATAGTACTTCTATCTTGTTTCATTTACTTGTTATTGTACAAAATAAAAGTTCCTTTTAAACATGTGTTATTATTTTTTGTAACCGTGATTTTAGTTTCTTCTCCATGGTATTTTTTTGAGTTATTAAACAAAGGCCCTTGGTTTCTAGTTGAGTTTTTACAGTACCAAATAGAATTATTTTCACATCCAGTGGCAGGACATAAACAACCTATTTATTACCATTTTTTAGTTGTCCTTTTTGGTTGTATTCCTTTCTCTTTTTTTGCTTTTAGAAATAGTTTTATAGATTCTGGTTCAGGCATTGCTTTTGAAAGAATGATGAGGATTGTTTTATGGGTGATTTTAATTTTATTCACAATAGTTAGTACTAAAATAGTTCATTACTCATCTATGGCTTACTTGCCATTATCCTTTTTAGCCTCTATTGAAATCTACAAACTATATAAGGGCAAATCTTTTCACTGGTTTTTGAAATACTCATTATCATTTACCGGCATTTTAATCGGGTTAATTTTAATGGTTGCATTTTATGTTTTAATCCACCAAAAGGAGTTTTTGATTAATTCGATTAATGATTTATATATTCAAAAGCTTTTGAATATTGAATTGAATTGGATTGGTTGGGAATGGATTATTCCTTCCTTATTTATTTTAGGAAGTATTATTTGGCTTACAATATTTGAATCTAAAATTTTACTTTCTTTAGTTTCCTACTCGTTAATCATCGGCTTATTTTTTTCTTTAATAAGTAAGTTTACCATTCCTAAAATAGAAAATATAACTCAAGGTTCAGTAATTTCTTTTTACAAGAAAATATCCAAAGAAAAAAAGTATTTAACAACTGTAGGTTATAAGAGTTATGCGCATTACTTTTATTCGGAATTTGAGCCTTTGAAGTCAACAGATTTTCTATACATTAAGAAAAATGAGATTTTAAGAAATAGATTTAATAAAAGTTCATTAAATGACTTAAATAGAAAAGAAAAAACAACATTCAACAGTTATGTTCTTAGTTGGTTGATTAATGGTGAGCTGGATAAAGCAGCATATTTTGTTGTTAAAAACAATAAGGCTATTGAACAGTTAGAAAAAGCTAAAAATCTAAAAGTTGTACAAGACTATGGAGGTTATAAAATTTATAAAAGAGAATTAAAATGAAAGTTAGAGATTTATTACCAGTTGAACTATGGAACAACTTTGAAGATTTAAATGCTGTTCCTAGACCTTCCAAAAAGGAGGAAAGAGTGATAGAGTTTATTAAAAATTTTGGCCTTAACCTTGGCTTATCTACTTATGTAGATCCATGTGGAAATGTTATTATTAAAAAACCAGCATCTAAGGGAAGCGAAAACCAAAAAACCGTAATTATCCAAAGTCATTTGGATATGGTTCACCAAAAAAATGCAGATACAGAATTTGATTTTTTAACTCAGGGAATTCAAAGTTATATTGATGGAGATTGGGTAACAGCCAAAGGAACAACCTTGGGTGCAGATAATGGGATGGGAGTTGCCACAATAATGACACTTTTAGCTAGTAGTACGATTCAACATCCATCTATTGAAGCATTGTTCACAATCGATGAAGAAACTGGAATGACTGGTGCCTTTGAACTAGAAAAGGGGATTTTAGAAGGAGAAATATTGTTGAATCTCGACACCGAAGACGATGACGAGTTTAGTATTGGATGTGCTGGTGGAATAGATACCAATACTTCAAAACTATACAAGCAAGAAAAGATATCCGGTGGTATTGGGTTTGAAATTATTGTAAAAGGATTAAAAGGCGGTCATTCAGGAATGGATATTCACTTAGAACGAGGGAATGCCAATAAAATAATGAATAGAATTTTAGCATTAGCATTAAATTATAATCTTCAACTTTCTCAAATTGACGGAGGAAGCCTGAGAAATGCTATTCCAAGAGAATCTGTAGCTAAGATTGTAGTGGATAGTAAAGATTTTTTAAATCAACTAGATGATTTAGCAGCTGAAATTAAAAGCGAATTTTTCAAATCTGAACCTGATTTAATAATTGAAGTAAATAATATAGATTCTATAACGCATGGACTATCAAAAATTGACTCTAATGAAGTGGTAAATGCTATATATTCTGTTTTTAATGGCGTTTTTAAAATGAGCCAATCCATTGATGGTTTAGTAGAGACTTCTTCTTCTTTGGCGAGAGTGATTTTAAAAGAGGGGAGTTTTATTACCCAAAGTTTACAAAGAAGTTCGGTAGAAAGTTCAAAAGTGGATATCGCTAAAACAATTGGTGCCTCATTTTTAAATATCGGTGCTGAGGTTCAACATTCTGGTTCTTACCCAGGATGGGCTCCAAATACGGATTCTGAAATTTTAGATATTATGGTTTCTCTTTACAAAAACATGTTTGGTTCAGACCCTAAAGTTCAAGCATGTCATGCAGGTTTAGAATGTGGAATATTAAATGAAAGATATCCAGGATTAGATATGATTTCATTTGGACCAACTATTAAAAATCCACACTCACCAGACGAGAAAGTTCACATTGCCTCAGTTCAGAAATTTTGGAGTTTATTTGTTGAGGTTCTTAAAGTTATCCCTTTTAAGAACTAATAATCCCACTGGTTTCTAAATGAATCGTATCCATTAACCCCGCCTTTTAACTCAAATCCAGAACTACCATTAGAATTAATAGAGCTAGATACAAATACTCCAAATTTTACCAAGCCTCCAAATATTCTAAACGGTCTAGAAATTCCAATGAAGGACTCAAGATGTGCAAAATCCTGGTCAGGAATAATTAGGGTGGCAATTCCAGCAGAAAGTTCCAAACCTAGCTTGCTAATTAATGGCAATTTATTGAAAATATTTCCATCAAAACTATGGACGTAATTGCCTCTTAAGTACGAGTTTTCTGTAAAAAGAGTATTTCCTAAAAGTTGAAATGAGGAAAGAGGATTGCTAAAAAAACCTACATCTGAACCTCTAAAGTACTTCCACTCAATTACTCTTAAACTTCTTTTATTTACAAAGGCTCCCATTTGAATATTCCACTTTGATTTTCCTAAATGAGGAATAGTAAACTCATCATTTACCCCTAGTTCTAAATAGTCAAAATTCACCTCGCTATTTAAAATTCTAGGAATACCTTTTCGGTAGATAAAATTAACTGTAGGAAACTTTGTTCCAAGAACAATTTTTTTATTTTTTTTAAAGTAATATTTTTGAAAAGGAAGCCATGTTAATTGAATTCTACTTTCAAATTTTTTGTAAGGTTCAAATGACAAAGGAGGAAGTTCCAAAATAGAATCGGTAGAGTTAAATATATCGCTTTCTAAATCTAAATTATCTATTGGGGTTTGTAGACAATATTCTATTTTCATTTCCCCATATAAGCCATTTACTATTTCCGTTCTGTAGGCTGTTTGTATTTGTTGAGATCTTACGTAATTACTTCTAGAAAAAGCTGTTGAAATTGAAGGGAATCTATTAATGGGCTTATACTCATCTCCAATTCCTACAGTAAGCTGTTTGTATTTTTCATCATTGGAAATAATAGATATATTGGTAGAACCTTTGAAATCTTTATTTACTATGCCATAATCTACTCTATTTTCTGTACTTATTTTAAATTGATCATTTATATTTTTATTGTAATTAAAACCAAGATTGTGTCTGTATCCACCAATTCCAAAAAAATTGAACTGAGATATTATCGGCCATATATAAAATGAATATCCTTTATACCTGTTTTTTTGTCCTATTCCTTCCCAAAGCACTTTTGATAAGGTGACTTTATTATAAGAACTATCTTGTTCTAAAGCATATTGCTCACTTTGGTAATAATTTCTTAAACTATCTGTATATTCAACATATTCAAGTTCATTCTTTTTCAAATCTATGGCTCTAAATCCATTCCATTGTTGATCGGAAATTAACTCAGCAGAGTCGCTAAAAAATTTTATTTGATTTTTTTTAAAATAATCTGGAAGCTTGTCAATAATTTGGAAGTTGGAATTTATAATTACTGCATTTCCTATTATTTTGAAAATCTCTTCTTTAATTGTGTAGTCAATAATTTTTCTTTCGATTAAATTTTGACTTTTAAACTGCTTGTAATTTTGAATAATATGGAAGTTCTCAAAATTAAATTCAGATTGAATAGGCCCACTTAATTCTAATTCTACTGACTTTATTGAAAAAGTAGAGTCTTCAATGAATAATACTCCTTTTAGTAATAATTCATTTTTAAATCTTGGAGAAATTTGAATTTTGTGAATTTTAGTGGAATCTTCTTGTGGAATAAATCCAATATAATCGTATTTGTAATAGGTTCTTGACCCAGGGGCAAGTGGGGAAACTATTGGTTTATTGGCAATTTTAATGTCGATATTATTTTCAAATAAATCAAATTCTATTTCGGATAAGGTTATTAAAAATTCATATTTATCATCCACTTCATATTGTGGTGTTATATTATATTCTCCAAAATCTTCAAAAGATTGTATAATTACAAAATCCTGTTCTTGTTTGGTGTCAGCAAAGTCTTGATAAGCGTCATAAGACCAGCTTTTTTTATTGGATTCTAAGCTATAAAAGTCCCCATAAGATTCTACAAATTTAAGTACATCATTTTTGAAATTAATGGTTTTAGAAGTATCTAGTTCCCATTTCTCTATAGTGTCTTTTCTTTGTAATTTAAATTGTCTTTTTTCTATGGTGTTTTTAGAGTACTCTTTAGAGTTAAAACTTTTTTGAATATATTTTTTTTTAGTTTTTTTGACTTTTTCAATTATTTCAAGAGCTTTATTTTTGGTATTAGACACCACTTCATACTCTATTAAATTTTGATCATTTTCATCTAGAGTGATATTAATTTTTTGAGCATCATCATTAAGGGTAATAATTTTTTCTTTGCTTTGATAGCCTATGTAACTATAAACAATAGTATATTTTCCTGGTTTTAGTTCTATGAAATATTCTCCAAATGCGTTAGAGCTAACACCATATGTTGTATTTTTAATATAAACCGATGCAAATGGTAATGGCTCTCCATTCTTGTTGGAGATGACCCCATTTATATGATTGGAAAAGCAATAAAATGGCAATAGTAAAAAAAAGAATACTGTAAAATGATAGCTACATATTTTATTAAAAGCACTCATATTTTTTTAAAAACTAAAAATTATTAAGATAATCTCGAATAATGTATCAAATTTGTATAAAATTTAATTGAAATGTCTCTACACAAAGATATAAAAAGAGTAACCACTAATGTTCTTCAAGAAATGAAAAGGAATAATGAGAAAATTTCCATGTTAACCGCTTACGATTATTCAATTGCAAAAATTGTAGACGAGGCTGGAATTGATGTGGTTCTAGTAGGTGATTCTGCTTCCAATGTAATGGCAGGTCACGAAACTACTTTGCCCATAACTTTGGACCAAATGATTTATCATGCCTCTTCTGTTATAAGAGCAATAAATAGATCTTTAGTCGTGGTAGATTTACCTTTTGGAAATTATCAAGGAGACTCAAGAGAAGCCCTAAGATCTGCAATAAGAATTATGAAAGAGGCTGAAGCTCATTCTGTAAAACTAGAAGGTGGTAAAGAAGTTATTGAGTCTGTTGAAAGGATTCTTTCTGCAGGTATCCCTGTAATGGGTCATTTAGGTTTAACTCCTCAATCAATTTATAAGTTTGGAACCTATACAGTTAGGGCAAGAGAAGAAGAAGAAGCAAATGCTCTTATTGAAGATGCTCTTTTACTACAAGAGGCTGGCTGCTTTGCATTGATTCTAGAAAAAGTTCCTGCAAAACTAGCTTCCACTGTTGCTAAAAAGTTAGAAATCCCTGTCATAGGAATTGGCGCTGGAGGCGGAGTAGATGGACAAGTTTTGGTTTTACACGATATGCTTGGAATTACCCAAGAATTTTCTCCAAGATTTTTAAGAAGGTACCATAACCTTTATCAGGAGATATTAAAAGCTTGTAGTAATTTTAAGAAAGACGTAAAATCTCAAGATTTCCCCAATGAAAAAGAACAGTACTAATCTAAGTTTTTCAGTATTATTTGAAGACAACCACCTTATTGCTGTAAAAAAGCTTTCTGGAGATATTATTCAATCAGACAAGACAGGGGATGTTACTCTTGCGGAAAATGTCAAAGCATATATTAAAAAAAAATACAACAAGCCTGGAGATGTTTTTTTAGGTATAATTCATCGGATAGATAGACCAGTTGGTGGAGTAGTTGTTTTCGCTAGAACATCTAAGTCTCTTGCAAGAATGAATGCATTTTTCAGAGACAAGGAAGTTAAGAAAGAGTATTGGGCTATTGTGGAGGAAAAGCCACCATTTGAAGAAGGAGAATTAACCAATTGGCTCAAAAAAAACCAAGAAAAAAACAAGTCTAGAGCTTACGATGTGGAGGTCAAACAAAGTAAAAAAGCGGTTTTAAAATACACCCTAATTGGTAGAAGTAGAAACTATTACTATTTGAAAATAAATCCATTGACTGGTCGCCACCATCAAATAAGGGTGCAACTTAGTCATATGGGCTGTAAAATAAAGGGAGATGTGAAATATGGTGCAAAAAGAACCAATAAAGATGGTAGTATTCATTTGCTAGCTAGATCAATTTCTTTTATGCACCCAGTTAAAAAAGAAGAAATAACTATTTTGGCAAATCCACCTGTAGACCCACTTTGGAACGAATTTTTAAATTTGAGTAATTAACTATTCCCCAGCAATAAAACTAATTTCAATATTTGCATCTTTAGGAAGTCTGGCAACCTCCACGGTTTCTCTACTTGGATATGGCTTATTAAAAAAGCTTCCATAAATTTCATTTACTTTTTTAAAGTCATTCATGTCCTTCAAAAAAATACTGCATTTTAATATGTTGTCTCTTTTCAGATTTCCTGCCTCAAGAAGAGCATCTATATTTTTTAATATTTGGAGGGTTTCATTTTCAATAGAACTGGTATCTAAAATACCTGTTTTAGGATCTATTGCAATTTGACCACTTGCTATAGTTAATCCATTGTATTTAATAGCTTGACTGTATGGTCCTACAGGAGATGGTGCATTTGGAATTTCTATGGTTGATTTCATATATAAATTTAAGGAATATTATTGTCGTACCAGGTTCTTCTTCTTTGTAATTTAAGGTCTTGAAGTATCGAGGACTTCACACTTATATTCAGGTTATAACTTCTCATAAATCCTATAGGAATCCAATTGAAGCTCATTTGCCAACAATGAAGATCTCTAGCAATATTGATGGAAGTAAAACTAAACTCCTTATTTACAAAATCGTAGTTTGTCATATAAGAAACTTTCCAGTTCTTGGTAATGCTTAGGTCTCCTCTTAAGCCTATACTTTGAGTGATGAAAGAAGTGTCCATTGTAGCGCTAATTGTTCTCCTATAATCAATTTTGTAATCTATTCCTACCGTCCAGGGAATATTAAAATCTATATACATGTCTGGATTGGAATTGATTATTTCTAATTCTTCTTTACTTCCTTTCTCACTTTTATATTCCTTGTTGTTCTTTTTTGGAGATTTCAAACTAGTTCCTAAGGCAAAATTTGCAGATTTCAGAGTTCCTATGCTATTATTTTTAGAAAATTGATACTGATTTATTCTTTGTCCATTTTCATATTGGTAAGGGTCTATTTGACCAGCAAACCTTAAATTAACTTTTTTCAAAAGGGTTGTTCTTCCAATTATTCTTATGTTGTCTAGTTGGAAGGAATCTTTAATAAGGTCGTATCCGGAATTTATACTAAGGTTTTCTAAAATTTTTGATTTTAAAAATGGTTCCTTTTCAGTTGTGTCCTTTAAATTTTTTCTTTTTAATTCCAAAGAATTGATTAAACTAAAACCAATTCTTCCTGACTCGGATGAATTAACGGTTCCATAAATATTATTTGAGAATGGAGAGTAAGATTGAGTATTTCCTAAAGAATCTGACTGATACGTTTGCCATGGATGAGTATTTGGCCTATAACTAAAATTAATATTTGGTGTGACAGTATGTCTAATTTTAGTTCCATGTTTTCCGGAAAGAAATTTCGCAAAACTATAGAATCCATAAATTTTAGTTGTTGCAGAAGCACTTATACTTTGAGAATAAATTTGAGAAAATCCTTTAACAGTATCGTTAATTATCTCATTTTCGGAATTGTCCCACGCTCTATTAATTTGTTCCATATACCATAAGGAAGAAAGTTTGTAAGAAGGGTTGATGGTCACGTTTTTTCCAAAAAGCTTTATAGAACTTGAAGCACTTAGATTATGTCTCATCCCGTTTTTTGATTTTGAAAGTAAACTTTCTATATTATTGTTAAGAAGATTTTCAGAACTTAAACTCAATTGGTTTTTGGTATTCATTTGATAATTAATATTCGTTTGATCAATTATTTCATGAATGAAGTTTTTATTAATACTATTTTTTCTTAACATTTTAAATGGATAAAATCGATTTACATTATATGCAATTTCGGGAAGTGTAAAAGTCATTAATCCAGAATTACTGTTTTGGCTGTGTCTTAAATTTGCACTTAAGTTAGTGGATATTGCGCCTTTAAATTTCTTACTCCAAGCAACGTTGGAATTAAAAGTGTTAGTCAAATAGTTTTGTGCTGAAATATTGTTGTAGTCATTTCTAAAATTGGTGGTCGTTCCAGCATTGATTAATGCTCTAAAAGTAGTTCCTGGATTAAGTTTTGCATCATTTTGATGGTTCCATTTTACAAAGAAATCTTTGCTTTTGTTGTAATCTTCAAACCCTTTTTCACCTTGAACAGTATTTCTGTAATTTAAAGAGAATTGGCCACTGTATTTATATCTAACTCTATAACTTGTAGAGTTACTAATCCCCCAAGAACCTAGACTGTAAATGTCGCCAGTTATTGACGTGCTAAGTTTGCCACCTTTAAACTGATGGTAATATCCTCCACCAAGTAAATAAAACCCAAGTGCTCTAGATTCTCCATAATTTGGAATAATAAGACCATTAGAACTCTTATTTTTTTTGTTGGGTAAAAAGGCAAATGGCAAACCAAGAGGAGTAGGAATATCTGCAATATGTAAGTTTACAGGCCCAGAAACAATTTTATCGTTGGGCTTGATAACTGCTTTTCTTAGTTTGAAATAAAAATGTGGATGTTCTAAATCGCATGTAGTATAAAGCGCATTCCTAATATGAACATCACCATTATTTTGCCTCTTAACTTTTTCTCCATGAATAAAACTTTCTCCTTCCTGAAGAAGTACTTCATAGGTTATCCCTTTTTTTGTTTTAAAGTTATATTTCAGTGAGTCAGAAGTGGTAGAAGTTGATCCGTCAGATAGAACTGGTTTGCCAATTTTTTGATTATTACTATCTAAACAATATTTTGCATGTACAATTTTACTTTCAAAATCAAATTTAATGTAACATGCATCTAAAATTATCTCTCCATAGTCTATATGTGCTTCAGAATAAAGATGTGTTTGTTTATTACTCATATCCAAAATAATAGAATCTTTTGCATTCCAGTTCAGAGCATCCTCTAATTGGCTTGATTTTTGGTTATTATCTATTTGTCCGAATAAAGAATTACTGTTTATTAACACCAAAAAGAGTATAAAAACAAAGGAATAACCTTTAATCAATTCAATTTGCAGCTTAAATTTGTTTTGATTTTTAAACATGTATAAATAGACTCTCTTTAGAAAGGATTGTTTTTATTAACGATTAAAACGAAATAAAATTATACAAATATAATGGTACTTATTTTAAGAAAATATTTTCCCTTAGTTCTTTTGTTGTTTTGTTTAATTCAGATAAACTCTCAGACAGGATTAGGTATAAATACTGTTGTAATTGACCCAGGACATGGAGGTAAAGATCCAGGAGCTGTAAGTCCAAACAACAATTTTGAGAAAACGGTTGTTTTAAAAGTTAGTTTGCTTTTAGGGGATTTAATAAAGAAAGAATTTCCAGATGTAAAAGTTATTTTTACTAGAGATGACGATAGGTTTATAGGATTGGCTAAAAGAGCTAAAATAGCCAATGAGATTGGAGCTGACTTATTTATTTCAGTTCATGCAAATGCTATTGAAGCGCCCTCTGCAAATGGTTTCGAGACATGGGTTCTCGGGTTGCATAAATCAAAAGCAGCTTTGGAAGTGGCAAAGTTTGAAAACTCATCTATTTTAATGGAGGAAAACAACGAGCAAACTTATTCTGAGTTTGATCCAAATGATCCAGATGCTTATATAGCATTATCCATGAGGCAAAATGCATTTTTAGATCAAAGTTTAATTTTAGCTAATGCAATTCAAAAGGATTGTAGGTTGAAATTAGGGCTCAGAGACAGAGGTGTAAAGCAAGCTGGATTCATGGTTCTTTACAGAGCAACAATGCCAGCTGTTTTATTGGAACTAGGTTTTTTGTCAAACCCCAGAGACGAAAAGTTACTTATTTCAAAAAGTGGGCAATTAAAATTAGCAAATCATATTTTTGAAGGTTTTAAAAATTATAAAAATAAATACGATAATGTTGACGAATCTTTATCAAAATATAAGGAAGAAAAGAGTGTTTTACAGAACGAGAATCCTAAAGATACAGGATTAATATATAAGGTTCAAATAGCAACATCAAGTGTTAAAATTCCAACACTTCCCGAAAACTTTAATGGTTTAAAAGATGTAGAAGTGTATATTAGTGGAAATTATTACAAATATACTTTTGGCTTTAGCTCAAATATGAAAAGTGCTAATGAGCATTTAAGCCAAGCAAAAAAATCTGGATATGAATCTGCTTTTGTAGTTTCATTCCAAGACGGAAAAAGACTAAATTGGGAAAAGCCGTAAAATATTGCTAAATGAAACTTAAAAAAGAATTTTTAATTGGAATAGTTACTTTAATTGGAATTAGTGTTCTAATTGTAGGATCGTTTTTTTTAAAAGGTCAAGAAATATGGAAATCTAGATTTGTATACTATAGTGTGTTTTCTAATTCGGAAGGTCTTTCAACTGGAAGACCCGTTAACTTNAANGGTTTACAGGTAGGAATAATTACCAATATTAATTTTCAAAAAAATAATTTAAATAACATAGTTGTAGAATTTGAGTTGACAGATCCTAATGTTTTNAAGCTNAAGAAAGGATCTCTAGTGTTATTAAACTCGGATTTACTTTCTGGTTCTTACTTAGACATTTCTTGGGGAGATTCATTAGATTATTATAATTCTAGAGATACTATCCCATCCTCTGTATCTTTAGCATTGGAAGATCAGATAAATGAGCGTTTAATTCCACTTGAGAAGAAAACCAATGAACTAATTAGCACAGCAGATTCAGCTATTAAGACCATTGAGGCAATTTTTAGTAGGAATACAGATAATTTAGATGAATCTTTTGATGGCATTAAAAATTCTATTAAAAATTTGGAGAAAGTATCCCTTCAGATAAGTAGTTTGATAAGAAGCGAAAAAGATAATATCACCCAGATTGTTTCTAATATTAAAACAGTTACAACCAATCTCAAGGAAAGTAATCAAGCAATTAATAAAATATTAAATAATACTGCTCAACTTTCAGATTCTCTTGTAGCGTCTGATATAAAGGGTACTATCAATAACGCTAAAGAATCTTTAGAAGAAGTTAATATGATTCTTTACGATATTAAAAATGGAGATGGAACACTTACTAGATTAATTAACGACTCTACAGTTTATTTATCCGTTACACAAATGATTGACGAGGCTACTAGACTAGTAGAAAATATTAAAACAGAACCAAAACGATATGTTCAATTCAATATATTTGGTAAAAAAGACAAAAGCATTTTAGATTCTAGAGATGAAAAGCTCTTAAAAAAGTTTGCAGTTGATTCTCTAAGTTTCAAATAAGTAACATTTTAATATTCTATGATTAGCCAATTGCTTTTTATTGTTCTTCTGGTTGTCGGATTTGGGTTTTTTAGCTTCAATATTTCTAAAATCAGAAAAAATATATCGTTAGGTAAACCACTTGACAGATCNGATAATAAAGCTCAAAGAATTAAAACTACTTTATTAGTTGCACTAGGTCAAAAAAAAATGTTTCAGCGTATTGTTCCTGCTTTATTACATCTTTTTATTTATGTAGCTTTCTTATTTACTTCCACTGAACTNATAGANATTATTGCAGATGGAATATCCGGAAGTCATAGATTTTTCCTNAATAAATTAGGATGGATTTATGTTTTATTAATTAGTACTATAGAAGTTCTTTCTGTATTGGCATTTATTTCCACATTGTATTTTCTAGCAAGAAGAAATTTACTTCAGGTACCAAGATTTAAAATGTCTGAAATGACTGGTTGGCCAAAACTGGATGGTAACATTATTCTTTATCTAGAAATTGTCTTATTGGTTTGTGTTTTCACTATGAATGGTGCAGATGAAGCTCTATTTTTACAAGGTAAATCTCATGTTGCAGGAAGTGGGTCTTTTGGTTTTTTGATTTCATCATTTACAGCACCTTACTTTTTTAATTATTTTGATGTGGAGACATTGATAATTTTAGAAAGAGTGGGCTGGTGGGGTCATATTTTGGTTGTTTTTGGATTTTTAAATTACTTGCCTTATTCAAAACACTTTCATATTGTTATGGCTTTTCCCAACACCTATTTTAGTAATTTAAATAACAAAGGAGCTTTTAATAATTTAAGTTCTGTGAAAGAAGAAGTGCTGAAAATGTTTGACCCAAGTTTTGATCCTTATGCAACTCCTACAGAAGGAGAAGCCTCTGTCCCGGATAGATTTGGAGCCAAAGATGTTGAAGATTTAACTTGGAAAAGTTTGATGGACGCTTACACTTGCACTGAATGTGGCCGTTGTACTTCTGCATGCCCAGCAAGTCAAACAGGAAAATTATTAAGTCCTAGAAAAATAATAATGGATACTAGAGATAGGCTAGAAGAGGTTGGAGCAAACAAAAGAAATAATGGTCCCGATTTTAAGGACAACAAATCTTTATTGGGAGATTATATTTCAGAAGAGGAAATTTGGGCTTGCACATCCTGTAATGCCTGTGTTCAAGAGTGTCCAGTAAGTATTGACCCATTATCAATAATTATAGATTTAAGAAGATATTTAGTTATGGAAGAATCTAAAGTTCCATCTGAATTAGCAGGTATGCTTACTAATATTGAAAATAACGGAGCTCCTTGGCAGTTTGCACAGGCAGATAGAAATAATTGGGTAGATGAGTAATGAAATGAATAAACTTCGAGTTCCTACAGTTGCAGAGATGATTGCAAATAATGAGCGTCCAGACATTTTATTTTGGGTTGGTTGTTCTGGTAGCTTTGACGACAGAGCAAAAAAAATATCTAAAGCAATAGTTAAAATTTTAAATTATTGCAATATAAAATTTGCCATTCTTGGTGCTGAAGAATCTTGTACTGGAGATCCTGCTAAACGAGCAGGCAACGAGTTTGCTTTTATGATGCAAGCTATTCAAAACATAGAATTGTTAAAAGGCTACGAAATACAAAAGATTGTTACCGGATGCCCACATTGTTTTAATACTTTAAAAAATGAATATCCTGAACTTGGAGCTGATTTTGAAGTGGTTCATCATACTCAATTGATAAATCAACTAATTAGAGAGGGTAGGTTATTATTGAAAGGTGGAGGAAAATTTGAAGGAAAAAAAATCACTTTTCACGACCCTTGTTATTTAGGAAGAGCAAATGATGTATATGAAGCACCTAGAGAAGTTCTGGAAAAAATAGATGCAGAACTAGTAGAAATGAAAAGGTCCAAAGCAAAAGGACTTTGTTGTGGCGCTGGAGGGGCTCAAATGTTTAAAGATGCTGAAAAAGGGAATAAGGAAATAAATATTGAAAGAACTGAGGATGCCATTGAAGTAAATGCAGACTATATCGCTACAGGATGTCCATTTTGTAATACTATGATGACAGATGGAATCAAACATTTTGAAAAAGAAGAGAAAGTCAAAGTTTTAGATATTGCAGAACTCATTTCAAACGCTGCAGATTTATGATTTTTCAGAACCTACACCCTCAATCTAAAATTTGGCTATATATTTCACCTGTTTCAATAGATAGTGTTACCAAAAAAAATATTTCCTCGTTATTTAAAGATTTTGTAGACGATTGGAAATCGCATGGCCAGCCTGTTAATGGTCAATTAAAATTTATTAAAGATAATTTATTGGTTGTTGGAGCTGATTATTTTCCTGATGGAATGTGCGGAAGGGCAGTAGACGCCCAGGTAAGATTTATAAATCAAATTAATGAAGGATTTAATTTAGATTTACTTAATAGGACAAATATTGCATTTGTTCAGCAAGATTCTATAGTGGTACATAACTACAACAATTTAGAAGCTCTAATAAAAAAAGGGTCTGTCAATAAAAGCACTGTTTATTGTAATACTTTTAGTACAAAAAACTCTGATGAAATTTACCTTCCGTTTGGAGAATCACCTTTTTCAACGACTTTTTTTTCTTGATAGCTTCTTTTAGAAATAATTTTAAAGTCATCCAAATAAATATTTTCCCCATTACCTTCTAGAGGAAGAGTTTTCCCATCGAGATTAGAATAGAATTTTATTTTTTCAATTTTATTTTCTTTCATGTGGAGTTTCATAGATTCACAGGAAATAATATTTATTTCATTAATTAAAGAGTCTTTTTCTTCACTGGTATAATAAATAGCCTGTCCATTCTTATTTACATCTAATATATTTAGTTCATTATTCTTAAAGTGACCGTTAATTTGTTCTCCTTTTATTTGATCGTAATGAATACTATCTTTTCTTGTTATTATCATGGAATTATTAGTAACGAACATATTATATATTTCTCCTTCAAATGCCTTGAATTCTATTTTTTCACCTGTCACCTGGTTTTTATCCAACCAAATAATAGGATCTTTAATACATTTTAAAGTAGAATCTGTCTTGTTGTAATAAATAGAGTCACAATCTCCGTTAATTAAATTTCCGTTGATAACAACGTTGTTGTAACAAATAATTAACTCTTTCAACGAGTCTTGGTATCTTATAAATTGATCTGCATAAATATTTATTGTATCCGAACTGTCTAGTTGGGTAAATATGGAATTGTCCCAAACTTTAATAGAGTCTGTTTTCTCATTGTATATACCGTAGTTTCCTCTTATTATTATTTTAGCACTATCGTCTTTAATCAGTACATTTCCTTCAGCATAAGATTCACCAGAAATTTCGTTGTAAAAAACACTATCGGCAAATAATTTTTGATCTTTACTTTTTAAAATAACTTCTCCTTTAAAGGATGCATTGTTATTTTGGCTATCAAACCATCCTTTGTTTGAATATATAGAGCTGTTATTTGTTATGATCTCTGTATTTCCTATAATATCTGACCTTTGGTTGTCGGTGTGATAAATTAAAGTATCGCTAATTATTTTGTAATCTTCATGGGTTAAAACAACGTTTTCTTTAAAAAAAACACTTTGAATTTGTGTTTTAAAAGCTCCCTTTTGACTTTCTATTTTATAACCTTTTTCTAAATCTCTTACTGTAGCTCCATTTGTGTAATAAGCAATTTTTGTTTTTTTATCATAAATCAGGGATGGCGTATTTAAATTAATTTTATTGGATTTAACAGAAACATTTCCGTATATATATGCTTTTTGAATATCTCCATAATAATGAATACTATCTCCATAAATTTTTAAACTATCGTTCTCGTTAATTTCAACGTTTTTATACGCTATGAATGAATTGTTAGACCTTTCGTAAATAGCACTGTCACACTTCATAAGAGAAGATTCATGTTTAAATACAACATTATTCCAAAGGATAAGTAATTTTCTACTATTGGAAGTTATTCCTTTGCTTTCTTTTGAAGAAAAGTTTATTTTTTTTCCCTGACTATATATATTAAAATTGGAGCTTAAAAAGAAGATAGCTAGTATTGATAAAACAATTCTCATTTAATTTTAAACGATGGTTTCATTTCAATAGTATATCTTCTACCTTATAATAGTTTCTGTTCTGTTAGGGCCAACAGAGACAATACTTATTGGAACTTCAAGTTCTTTTTCAAGATATTCTATGTAACTGGAAAGCTCTTTTGGAAAATCTTTTTCTTTTTTGCATTTAGTAATATCTTGATTCCAGCCTGAAACTTTCTTAAAAACAGGCTTTGTATTTTCATTTAGCTCAAAAGGAAAATAATCTATTTGTTCTCCTTGTTGAACATAATGGGTACAAACATAAATTTCTTTAAAAGAGTCTAAAACATCTGCTTTCATCATGGAAAGTTCAGTTACTCCATTAATCATAATGGCGTATTTTAGTGCTGGTAAATCTATCCATCCACATCTTCTTTCTCTTCCTGTAGTAGCGCCAAATTCATGGCCTAATTTTCTTATTTCTTTCCCAACTTCGTTATCCAATTCAGATGGAAAAGGACCACTGCCAACTCTAGTGCAGTAAGCCTTGAAAATACCAACTACTTTTTTTATTTTATTTGGAGCGATTCCAAGCCCAGTACATGTTCCAGCTGTGATGGTGTTACTAGAAGTAACAAATGGATAAGTTCCAAAATCAATATCAAGAAGACTACCTTGAGCACCTTCAGCTAGAATATTCTTACCATTTTTAGAGGCATTATTTAAGTAGTGTTCACTATCAATATGTTCGAACTTCTTTAAATAATCAATACTTTCTAAAAATTCATTTTCTATAGATTCAAGATCCTTTAAGAGTTTGGTGTTTTTAAGTAGATTGAAGTGTTTTTCCTTTAGTTTTTGATACTTTTCATGAAAATTAGGACTTTTTATGTCTCCAATTCTTAATCCGTTTCTACCAGTCTTATCCATGTAGGTAGGCCCTATCCCTTTTAAAGTCGATCCAATTTTATGTTTTCCTTTAGAGATTTCAGAAGCTTGATCTAAAAGTTTGTGGGTTGGAAGTATTAAATGTGCTTTTTTAGAGATTAATAATTTCGACTCAACATCCACATTTAATTCTTCTAGTTGTTTAATTTCCTTTAGAAGAATAACGGGATCAATAACTACCCCGTTACCAATTACATTAACAACATTGTCTCTGAATATTCCAGAAGGAATGGTGTGTAAAACATGTTTAATACCTTCAAATTCTAATGTGTGACCAGCATTGGGTCCTCCTTGAAACCTAGCAATAATATCGTATTGTGGAGTTAAAACATCCACGATTTTTCCTTTTCCTTCGTCTCCCCATTGTAGACCTAATAGTACATCAACTCCCATATTATTGTTTATTCACAAAATCCTTAAGATTTTCTATTTTATTTTCGACCTTAAAAATAGTATTTAATTTCGTTGTAATTAGTAAAGTTTCAATTACTGAATTAATATTACATAGAAAAGTATCGCCTCCCATGTTTCTTGACTTGGTTAGTATTTTTAATAAGTTATTAAATCCCGAACTATTGATATATTCTAAGTCTTTAAGATTTAAGACAATGTTGAGCATTCTTCAGAAATATTAGAATTAATCTGTTCGAACATATTCTTTCCATCCTCTTCAATAATTAATTTTCCTTTAATATCTACCCATAAATAATCCGAATCTTTTAGAATTTTAACGTCTAACATTTAAGATTTTTTTTTACCGTAAAAATACAATTTGTGGTCATTAATATCCACATTATATATTTCTTCAATGGTTTTTCTAATATTTTGAATTCTAGGGTCACAAAATTCAATCACCTCACCGTTTTCTAATATTAGATGGTCGTGTTGTTTAAACTGAAATGATTTTTCAAAATGAGAACTATTTTGACCAAATTGGTGTTTTTTAATCAAATCGCAATCCATTAGTAGTTCAATAGTATTATATAAGGTTGCTCTACTTACACGATAGTTTTTATTCTTCATGTTTTTGTAAAGATCTTCTATATCAAAATGGCCTTTAATTCCGTAAATTTCAGCAAGTATTGCAAATCTTTCCGGAGTTTTTCTGTGCCCTTTTTCACTTAGATAATCGGAGAATACTTGTCTTACGTTTTCTTGTATATCGGATAAGTTTTCCAATAATTAAATTTATTTGTTATTAACAAAAATAGAATATTATTCTATTCTTACCACTTTTTCTATTCCGTTAATATTTCTTAATTTTTTAATAAGCTTTTCAAGATGAGATTTATCATAAACATAAAGCATTATTTCCCCTTCAAATACTCCATCGTTAGTATCAAAGTTAAGGGACTTCATATTTATTTTTTCATTTTCAGAAATTATAGTTGTTAGTTCCTTTACAACACCCACAATATCTATTCCCGTAAATTCAAGGCCAGTAATAAATGCATCACCTAGGTTAATCTTCCATTTTGCAGTCAGAATTCGATACGCATAATTCGACCTTAGTTCTTTAGCATTTGGACAATTATTTCTATGAATTTTAATTCCGTCGTTGATAGTTATAAATCCAAATACAGAATCACCAGGTAACGGATTACAACAAGGAGCTAATTTGTAATCTAAATTGGGATCTGCTCCATCGCCTATAAGAATGGAATCGTCTCCTCTTTTAACCTTTTTAACTAAAGATTCAAATGTATTTTTAATACTTTTTGTTATGGAAGAGCTTAAATAAAGCTCTCCACCTTTTTGACTTATTTTTTTAATTTTTCCTAAATCAATATTATTATTTGCTATTTGATAATAAAACTCTGTGTGTTGATCGAACTCGTAGTACTTTAAAATTATTTTTAAATTATTTTCTGAGGTGTTAATTTTCAAGTTTTTCAACTTTCTATTTAATATTTCTTTTCCGTTTGCTGTAATTTCTTTTCGTTCTTCTTTTAAGCATTGTTTGATTTTATACTTAGCTTTTGAAGTAATTACAAATTCTAACCAGCCTTCTTTAGGTATCTGATTTTTGGATGTTAGAATTTCAATTTGATCTCCACTTTTTAAGACATAACTTAATGGTACTAATTTACTGTTGACTTTTGCTCCAATACATTTTGCACCTACGTCAGAATGGACTGAGAATGCAAAATCTAGTGCTGTCGATTTTAAGGGAAGTGGAAAAAGATCTCCTTTTGGAGTGAAAACATATATTTCGTCACTGTATAGGTTATTTTTAAATTCATCTAGAAATTCAGTAGTATTTCTACTTCTATTTTCCATTATTTCTCTTATATCAGAAATCCATTTATCTAGTCTTGTGTCGTTTTCTGTTTTCTCTTTGTATTTCCAGTGAGCAGCCAATCCTTTTTCTGCAACTACATCCATTCTCTCTGTTCTTATCTGAACTTCTACCCATTTTCCAGTAGGACTCATCACGGTAGTGTGTAACGATTCATAACCATTTTGTTTTGGATAAGAAATCCAGTCTCTCAATCTTTCAGGATTAGGAATGTAAAAATCTGTAACAATGCTATATACTTTCCAACAGTCTGCTTTTTCGTCTTTAGAATCTAAAATAATTCGTATAGCAAATACATCAAATATTTCTTCAAAATCAACTCCTTTTTCTTGAGTTTTTCTATAAATAGACGGAATTCCTTTGGTTCTTGCTTTTAGTTGGTATTTGAAACCTTGCTGGTCCAGCTCTTTTTTAATTGGAAGTGAAAATTTTTGAATAAATCTTTCTCTTACGGCTTTTGTTTTTTGAAGCTTTTTGGTGATAGACGAATATTCTTTGGGGTAGGTGAATTTAAAAGATAAATCTTCGAGTTCAGTTTTGATTGAAAACAGACCTAGTCTATGGGCTAGCGGAGCATATAAATAAGATGTTTCTGATGCTATCTTGAGTTTTTTACTCTCTTTCATTGAATCGAGAGTTCTCATATTGTGTAATCTATCGGCTAATTTTATTAAAATGACTCTTACATCGTCAGGGATAGTGAGGAACATTTTTTTAAAATTCTCTGCTTGAGAAGAGCTTGTGAAATCAAATTCTCCAGAAATTTTAGTCAAACCATCTATGATTGACTTTACTTTATGCCCAAATATTTTTTCAATATCACTTAAAGTAATGGTGGTGTCTTCTACCGTATCGTGCATCAAAGCACAGACAATAGAAATCGTTCCAAGGCCTATTTCATCACCGCAAATTCTTGCAACAGCCAGAGGATGAAAAATATAAGGTTCTCCAGATTTTCTCCTGTCATTTCTGTGAGCGTTAACAGCAAGGTTGAAAGCCTTTCTTATGATTTTTGTTTCTTCTTTAGATCTTCTAGATTTTGTAGAACGAAGAACACCTCGGTAGGCATTCAAAATCATTTTATTTTCTAAGACCTCATCCATCTGGGCCTATTTAGGTGGCAAAACTTTTGAAATCAGTTCTCCAAAACCTATGTTAAAGTTTTTGTTTTTTGCGCGTCCGTTAAAGATGACAGAATCTCCATCTTGAACAAACTTTCTTTCACTGCCGTCAGGCATTTTTACTGGCTTTGTTCCTTTCCAGCTAATCTCTAGCATAGAACCAAAAGAACCTTCTTCCGGCCCAGAAATTGTTCCGGATGCTAACATATCTCCACAATTTACATTACAGCCGTTAACTGTATGGTGCGCCAATTGTTGGTTCATGTTCCAATACATGTGCTTGTAGTTGCTATTGGTAACTACTTTTTTTGATCCATTTTCTGTTTGTATGGCAACAGTTAATTCTATATCTAAATGTTTATTCCCATTATATTCTAAGTATGGAAGAACTTTGGGTTTTTGTATTGGTCCAGCTGTTCTAAAAGGTTCCAAGGCATCTAAAGTAACTATCCAACAAGACATAGAACTGGCAAAGTTTTTAGCCAAAAAGGGTCCTAGTGGAACATATTCCCACTTTTGAATATCTCTAGCAGACCAATCATTAAACAAACACATTCCAAAAATATATTCATCTGCTTCTACTGTTGAAATAGTGTTTCCTAGTGGCTTTCCCTGAAAAGTTATAAATCCCATTTCTAGTTCAAAATCTAAAAGTTTAGAAGCTCCAAATATTGGATTTTCATTGTCGTCCAATTTTTGTTGTCCTTTTGGCCTAATAACATCTTGTCCAGATGGAATAATTGAGGAAGACCTGCCGTGGTATGCTACTGGGATATGCTTCCAGTTGGGAAGAAGCGCATTGTCTGGATCTCTAAACATACTTCCAACATTAAATGCATGTTGTTCACTAGAGTAAAAGTCTGTGTAATCTCCAATTTTTACAGGCAAATGCATTTCAGACTCAATTTGTAAGTCTAATACTTTGGCAATAGCTTCTTTATTTTGAGACAGCTCTGGGTTTTCAACATTTAGTAATTCCGAAATTCTATTTCTAAGTTCTCTAATTTCTAATTTTCCATGTCCCATCATTCTATTGAGATATTCATTGGAAAAACAATGTCCACAAAAAGATAAAGAATCTAAGTAACCAAGTTTAAGTAACTGAGATAAGTCAAGGATTTGGTTACCAATAGCTACCCCAACTCTTTTAGTTTTATTTTTTGTTGAATATATTCCAAATGGAAGATTCTGAATAGGAAAATCACTTTCTCTAGAAATTTCTAACCAAGATTTTAAGGACGAATCGTTTGCTTTTATATTTTTTACCATTTAAAAAGAGGTTTTGAGCTCATCAAGTCATTTACTTGGCTTTTTATTTTTAATAATTCAGATTCGTTTTGGTAATTATTTATACTTAGGTCTATCAAGTTAGTGATAATTTTAATTTCCTCCTTAGATACTCCTCTAGTTGTGATGGCAGCTGTACCAACTCTTATTCCACTAGTTACAAATGGAGATTGCGTATCAAAAGGTACCATATTCTTATTTACAGTTATATCTGCCAAACCAAGTGAATTTTCTGCATCTTTTCCGGTTACATTTTTATTTCTTAAATCAATTAATAAACAGTGGTTATCTGTGCCGTTTGATATTATCTTATAACCTTTGTTAATTAGTTCTTCTCCCATTATCTGGGCATTTTTAACTACATTTTTAATATATGTTTTATATTCTTCTTGTTGGGCTTCTCTAAAAGCAACTGCTTTTGCAGCAATTATGTGTTCTAGTGGACCTCCTTGAGTTCCTGGAAAAACAGCAGAGTCGATTAAAGAAGATAATTTTTTAAGTTTTCCAGATTTGAATTTTAGACCCCATGGGTTTTCAATATCTGTTCCTATCATAATAACTCCTCCTCTTGGTCCTCTTAGGGTTTTATGGGTTGTAGATGTTACAATATGACAATGGGGAAGAGGATTGTTCAATATTCCACCGGCTATTAATCCAGATGGGTGAGAAACATCTGCCAAAAGAAGTGCATCAATTTCATCTGCAATAGAACGTAAGGTCTTGTAGTCCCAATCTCTTGAATAGGCAGATGCGCCACAAATAATCATTTTTGGTTTGACTTCTAAAGCCTGGTCTCTTACTTTATTGTAGTCAATCGTTCCAGTTTCTTCTTCAACTCCATAAAAATTAGCATCGTATAATTTTCCAGAAAAATTAACAGGTGATCCATGGGTTAAATGACCACCGTGAGATAAGTCAAAACCTAGGATTTTGTCTCCCGGATTTAGACATGCTAGAAATACCGCTGCATTGGCTTGTGAACCAGAGTGTGGTTGCACATTTGCCCAAGACGCTCCAAAGAGTTCTTTAAGCCTTTCAATAGCTAATTCTTCGATTTCATCTACAACCTTACAACCACCATAATATCTTTTATTAGGGAGTCCTTCAGCATACTTATTGGTTAGAATGGAACCGCTAGCATTCATTACTGATTCACTCGCGTAATTTTCGGAAGCAATTAATTCGATTCCTTCTGTTTGTCTTACTAATTCTTGATGAATTAAAGATTCTATTTTTTGGTCTTTGAACATGTAGTTTTGTTTTAACAACAAATTTAAAATTATGCTGAAATTTTTGTTCTGTTGTTCGCAAAAAATACTAACAAAAATGAGATAGGGTATAAAGAAGATTGAACAAAATGACTAAGCTCGAGAGATACGTAATAAAAATTGAATTTATTTTCTATGCTTAATAAGTTGCCAAAGTAGTAAATAATAAGACTTGACAATAATATTAAACACCCCCCAAGAATGAATGACCTTAAGAACTTTTTATGTTTGGATAATTCAAAACTCCATTTAGAAAAAAAGAACCCTAGCCCAAAAAAAATCAAGCAAAAAAGTAAAGACATTATCCATTTTAGTTGAGTCAAAGAACTGATTTCATTATTTTTAAAAAACTTTAATAGAAAGGAATCTGTGTAGTTAGAAACATTTAAATCATTATTTGTGTATTCTAGATATTCAATTTGAAGGTTTACATTTACAAATAAATAATCTCTTAGATATTCAAAAAAGACTGCAAAAAAGATTAAAAAAAAGATTTTAATTTTCATAAGATTTAACATTTGAAAATTTAATTATCCAGAGATACCAAAGAGCTAACATTGAACCGTAAATAAATAATTGAAAGGTTATATTATGATTGAAATCTAAAATATAAGGATTAACTGCAGAGATGTAAGTAAGTATAGCTATTCTTATAATATTTAAAAAATGAATAATTAATATTCCTATCGGAATGAAAATTAATTTTTTAATTAAATGTCCTTTAAATGATAAAATAAATATTGCGAACAAGCCAAAAACTTTTATTCCATTACAAGGTTCTCCAATCCATACACCGTGACTGTATGGATAATCAATTATCTTTGCAACAACCATATCACCATGTATTTCAATTGATGTTTGGAAATTGAAAATCGAAAGTATGAAATTGGATTGTGAACTTAATATTTTTGAAAACCCTGTTAATAAATCACTATCAAAATTCAATAAATCATCTATTTTATACAAATAATGATAAGTGAAATACCAGGTAATAATAAGTGGAATAAAAGTTATAAGAAATTTAAATTCAGGACTTTTTAAATTCAAATTAAGTTATTTGTTTTTAGTAACTAGTTTATAGCCGAAAAGCATACTTATAAAAGTGAAAATACTTATTCCTCCGTCTATAGGAATACATGGTGGTGGCCAACATCCAGGACCTGGAGGAGGACCTGGTTGACCAAAAATGTTTTTTATTACAAAAAAGAACAAAATAATAATAATAATCTTTCTTACTTTCATCTTTTAAAATGTTATTTATTTATTTAATAGTAAACTTAATCCTAAAAATTAGATATTTGCAAACATAACATTCAATGCAACAAAACAAAAATACAAATATTATATCATCTTCGGATGTAATATGGTTAATAAATGCAATTTTAAAAAATTGGTATCTGTATCTTATTCTAATTCCAGTTTTCTTGGTTTCAGGATATATTTATAATCACAAACAAAAACTATATTACCAAACCAAAATTGAAATTCTATTAAAATCAAACGATGTTTACGATTATCAAGAGAGCTTACAAAGTAGTTTGGGATTTTATAATTATTACGGTGATATATCTAATCAAAAAAGAATTTTTGGTTCCTATGATTTAATGAGGAATGTTGTTAGAAAAATAGATCTTTCCTGTTCTTATTATATTGTGGGAAGATTAAATACCAAAGAGTTTTTTAATGAGCTGCCTTTTAAAATAAAGGTGGACATACTCAATCCAAATATTTTGGAGACTCCGATAAAATTTAAAATTATTAATGAAGAAAAATATAGTTTAAACTATTCAATTGGAGAAGTTTTATATGAGGAAGAACATTATTTTGATTCCATCCAAACTAACAATAATTATTCTATTGAAACAAAATTATTTTCTAAGAGCGCTTCAAATCTTTCTGAAATTCATTATGAAATAGTTTTTCATGATGAAAATTATTGGATTAATCATGTTGTAAGTAATTTAAATATTGAAAATATTGAGTTTACATCTCTTCTTGTTGTTAATCTTTTAGATGAAATCCCAGAAAGATCAAGAATGATATTAGACACACTTGCAGATGTCTATATTGATTATACCCTAGAAAACCAATTTAGGGTCAATGAAAATACAATGTCTTATATAAATATACAAATAGAAAATGTTGTTAATGTTATTGATTCTATTCAATATGAATTACAAAACATGAGAGATAAAAAGGGAATTTTGGATGTAGATAAAGAATCAGAGAAATATTTCCAGTCACTAATGGTTCACCAGTCTAATGAAAGAAAATTAAAATTAAAAGTAAAATCTCTAGAGAATTTAATTGATTATTTAACAAAGCTGAAAGATGAAAATATCTCGCCGCCATCATTGTATATTATGGATGAAGACGATTATCTTAGAAACTCAATCAATGAATTTTATAAAAATCAATTAAAGAAATTGGAGATGAACCATGGTTTTAAGAAAGGACATCAAGACCTCAATAAAATCAATGAAAAAATAATAAATCAGCGAAGAGATTTACTAATATATATACAAAATACAATTAGTGCTATGAGGTCTGAAATAAAAATTGAAAAGGAAGAAGTATTATATTTTGAGTCCCTAGTAAAAAAAATACCAATGTCTGAAAGAGATTTAGCTTCTTATCAAAGAAAACTACAAGTAAATGAAAAGTTGTATGAGTTTTTATTAGAAAAAAGAGCAAATACATCTATAGCTAAATCTGGTATTGTTCCCCAAACAAAAGTTATTGAGAAAGCCAGAACCATTGGTCAAATTGGTGGTAAAAAAAATCAAATTATTATTATTTTTGGTTTATTAGGTTTTGGGGTATCCTTATTGATTTCTATTTTTATTAGGTTGTTTTTTGAAAAAATTCAGCAGGTAAATGAGTTAGTAGAGTTAACACAAATACCTATTCTTGGTGGACTACCCTTACATGATAAATTTGATTCATTATTAGACATTAAAATAAAATCAAAAAATAATTTTGTAGAATCATTAAGATCTCTACGAACCTCAACCAATTTTTTATTAAATAACGAAACAAATTCTAATTTTAAATCTTTCCTTGTTACTTCAATACATCCTGGAGAGGGCAAAACTTTTACCTCAGTTAATTTGGCGAGAATTTTTGCAAGTTCTGGAAAGAAAGTTTTAGTTGTTGACTTTGACATGCATAAGCCCAAGGTACACAAAGTATTAAATATTTCTAATGAGATTGGAAATTCTACAAATCTTTCCAATAAATCAAAAATTAAGGATTCTCTTATGAAAATTGAAAACAATTTTTATGTTGTACCAAGTGGTCCAATTCCACCAAATCCATCAGAACTAGTTCTTTCTGAAAAAGTCAAAGAATTAATTGAATTTGCATCAGAGAACTTTGATTATATGTTTGTTGATACTCCTCCTTTGGGATATATTTCAGATGCTTTAGTTTTATCATCTATTATAAATCACTCTATTTTTGTAATGAACACCAAGGTTGCTAATAAAAAAGGTTTAAAATTTTTAGATGATATGATTTCAAATTCTAAAATAAAAAGTAATGCTATAATTTTAAATGGAATTAGGAAAAGTAGATTCAAATACTATTATGGTAAGTATGGTTACGGTTACGGTTACGGTTACGGTTATGGTTACGGCTACGGCTATGGTCAAAGTAAAGATGACTAATTAAATTTACTAATCTCTCATATAAAATTTAATAGTATAAATTTTCTCATCAATTATAACATTTGCAAAATATAATTTCTCTTGCTTAAGGGGAAGATTTATAATATGATTTCCTAATCCTAAATCACTTAAATTATTATTGTAAATTATCTGTCCTAAAGTATTGTAAATATTTATTGTTAATAAATTAATATTTATAAGTGAATTGATATTCAAGTTTGAATTGCTAAAATTTATATTTATTTCGTCATTTTTTTCTTTTAAGGCCGATATAGATGATGAATCAACTACTAAAACTGCTTTTTCAAATATGCTTGTGCAGTTAATAAAATTTGAGTCCACAACAGAAAGAGCTACATCAAATAGTCCTGTATCTGAATAAAAATGAACTGGATGAGCTTCATTTGAATAATAGTTGTCGCCAAAATCCCAGTCCGAATTTGTATATCCAAAACTCAAATTTGTTAATTGTAATTGAGCAGGTTGAAACCCTAAATATATGGTGTCTTTGTTCATTGAGAAATTAGAAATTATTGGATTTGGGGATTGTACTTGCACTTCAGATATATTATTATTACAAGTATTATTTAAATCACTTGAAATAGTGTAATTGTTTGAATATAAACCGTTGAAATAAATTATGTTAGAATTGGCTATTTGGGAATTAATCAAAGTTCCATTGCTATCCAATAAATCGAAGGTTGATCCTATTATTGAGTCTCCATCTATAATTACTTGTCCATCGTTTGATGAATAACAAGAACTTCCAACTACATTAACATCATAATCTCTAAAAATGTTTAGTTTAAATCTAGGATTAATAGAATCATTAGTTGTAAAGGAGTAAGAATTATTCTGTCTTAAATCAATAGTACTGTCTAATTGTAAATCTGTAAGAAATAAACATCCTCCTTGCATAAATAGTTCAGGGATTGTAAAATCAAGATTATAGTTTCCATGAGCAGAATCTCCAGGCTCTGCATTAAATACTATTTCTGTATTGTTATTTTTATTGATACAATTTACCGAAACAAATAAGCTATCATCAATTATAGAATAAAGACTTGGTGCATAATCTGGAATATCCGTAAATAGTTTAAGTAAATCATATTTGTAATCAAAACTTGATGTTGCACTATCAAGTCTTTTAATTGCTACTTCATCATAATAAGAATTTATATCTCCACTTAATCTTATCTTGATTTCTTCAGTCATCTGAAAACTTTTAATAAAGGCTTTATCATCAATAATTTTATCCTCTTCATTGAATGTTACAGATCCAGTATTACTTGTTGCATGCACCCAAAAGGCTTGAGAAGAAGCTATTTTATTATCGACTCCAAGTGTCCCAGAACTTCCGTTCCAAACGCCATAATTGCCAGACGTTTGATTAAAAATCCAAATCGAATTTTCAATATTGTTTCTGTCTCCTGATGAGAGTTTACTCCAGTCAATAGTACAAGGATACGGATTCCCAATAAGATTCCAACCGTTTTGTTGATCTGCGTTGCCACCCCCACCATTTTGAGTGACATTTATTATTTGAGTGCCAGTATTTGGTGATCCTGATGTTGTTAAAGTGTAAGCTAATGAGTCAAAATATATTCTATGTCCATTAGTTGCGCTCACTGGATTGGTGATATTAGTTGGGGAAGTCCATCCATCATCTGCAACTCCATTTGCACTAGGTTCATTATAAGTGTAAGCACTTATGAAACTATATGTTGGGTAATCTGACCCACTAAATCCAGAAAATATGACTCCATCTTGCTGCCAATCTTGTAAAGTAGAACCTTGAAGAGGAGAAGTTAATTCTCTCCATCCATCTTTTGCAGTTAAATCTAAATATCTTTCAATAGTAATATTTCCAGAAACTGAACCGGTTTCAATATTGTCCATTTGAGCTGTTCCGTTCTGACTTGATTTAAGGGTAATTAAACCACCTGTGGTTAAAGCACCATTTTTAATATTTAGTTTTTCAAAAATATTCTGATTTCCGGAATTAATTGTTACTCCATTAGTGTTATTTAAAGTTAAAATACCCCAATCTGTATTTCCAGTAATTGTAGAAGGATTTGCAGTTCCATCAAATGTTACAGAGTCACAAGCAGTAAAATTTGAAGAAGAAGAATTATTGTTCCAATTGCCACCTACAAATATTCTTGCTCCAGAAGAATTAGTAATTGTTCCATTGTTAGTTATATTACCTTCAACATCAATTAGATTAGCTAGCGAAAGTGTTCCAGTAACTGTTAAATTGTTCACAGCAACAGAAGATGAAACCGAAATATTATGTCCAGATTCAATAGTTACATCATTAGCTAAGGTAGGTTCACAGGAACAGTCCCAAACTGAAGTGGTAGTCCAATTTCCTGAACTAATGCTTTTTATTTCAATAGATGTATTTCCGATTGTGAAATAATCACCATTTGAAAATTCACTTGACAAAACAGTAAATGTTACTAAATTAGAGTTGTAACTTCCATCTATTACAGTTGCACCTGATGTAAAATCTCCATCACTATCAATAAGTAATTTGTAATCACTTTCTGCACCAAATCCTATTCCAGTTAAATCAACTGTAATAGTTAAATCTCCACTTTCTCCAGTTTCATTTACTCTCCACTGTCTTTCTAGTATTTTGCCAGAAGTGCTTGGGAAAGATGAAGGTATTCCAGAGGATGTTGAGGTGAGATTTCCATTATCATGCCCCCAGATAAAGTAATCAGAATTATCTAAACTATTAGCTTGAACCTGAATAATTCCTTTTCCTCTACTATTTAAGTGTTGATTACTTATATCTTCACGACCAATTCCAGTAACTTCATAACCATGGTTTGTATCAAAGCTATATTTATCGTCACCAATACTTATACCATACTTAGAACTTAAATAGTTACTAACTATGATTCGTTGTGCGTTGTTTAGATCTGTATTATAAACAATAAATTCCGCAATCTGCCCAATGTATGGTAAAAAATTATCAGATGGAGTTGTAGAGTTAGCACCTAAACAAACTAAGTTGTGACCTGATGGACTTACACTACCAGTTGAAATATTACTTACCAAAGTGTTATCTGTAAATGAGGATAATGTTGTAGATGACCAAACAGACGAAGATATGTGAGACCCTGAAATAGCGGCTTGAGTATTTGCTTTGATATTTCCATTAGAAGCTCTTACATACTGCTTAATTCCGTCTGTGCTACTTGAATAAACTCCCAATAACTGTGAGGAAGCTAAACTTGTACTAGAACCGCTGGTATAATTAGATCTAAACAATACTTGAACTGAAGGGTTTGAAAAGTTATGAACCAAAAACCAGCTCTGATTAGACGTGTTTAAAGAAGAAATGGAAGAAGAAACAAGATGATCACTATAAAACTGAACAGCTGGTTTAGCCCCAATGCTACTAGTTTCAGTGAATATAGGTTTCAAAGGAGCAGAACTTTGAGTGAAATTATTATTGTTTCCCGAAATATCATCCCAATTATTAATGTTAGAACCATCACTAACTGAAATACTAGACGCATCTAGCCATACACTTAAATCAGTTGCGTTTCCAACACCACCTGGACCTGTATTTTGTGAAAAACACTTGAAGGTCAAAAAAACAAATGCTATTAAAAGGTTTTTACTCATTTAAGTTAAATTTATATTATATGGTAAAAATAGTGATTTAATTTTTTAAAAAATTAGATTTACACTAATTAAAGCAAAAGATGTCTAAAAATACACATTTTATAAAAAACATATTGAGGATTTGGAATGTTTTTGATTCTAAAAAGAAGAAAAATAGTATTTATGTAGTTTTTTTCTCCTTTATAAATACATTGTTAGATCTTCTAGGATTAGGTTTATTTATCCCGCTAATATTAATTGTTTTTCAAGATGAAAATATAATTAATAACCCCTATCTAGCTCCTATCTACAATTACTTTGCTTTTAGTTCTGAAATTAATTTCATTTTAGATTTTGGAGTCTTAATTATGTTTACTATAGTCAGTAAAAATATCTTATCGTTATGGATTCAAAAATTCCAACTTAATTTTTCATTTAGTATATTTAAGTATGTTTCTCAAAGGCTTTTTAAATATTATTTAAAATCTAAAAATTTATTTTTAGATGATGAAACTGGGAGTAAAATTACTAGAGAAATATATATTACGTCTATACATTTTACTGAGTTTTTTATTGTCTCAATTATTACTTTAATCAATGAATTAGTAATAATATTTACAATATTTATTTTATTGTTGATTTACAATCCGTCAGTTGTATTAATTCTTATATTTTCTATAGTTCCAATAGCAACGGTTTTTTACAAAAAATATAATTCTAGTTTAAAGTCAACCGGCAAACGAGAAAATGATTTCAGAAATAAAATAAATTCTACATTATATGATACCATCTATGGACTTCCAGAAATCCAAATTTTTCAAGCGTCCTCTTTCTTTTATAATAAGTATAATTTTCTATTAGAAAATTTTATAAAAGAAAAAGTTAAAATTTTTCTAGTCAGGTTAAGTCCTACTAAGATTTTAGAAATCATTGTTTTCTTTGGAGTTTTAGTTATAATTGTTAGCGGATTATTTTTTAATTTTAATAAGTTAAGTATACTCACACTTTTGAGTATTTATTCCTTAGCTGCGTTTAGGCTTTTGCCATCTTTTAACAGAGTTACTTTAGCTTTAATAAATCTTAAAACCTACGAATATACTTTAGAAATTATTGACAAAATCAATCCTGTTAGTGGAAACGTTAATAAATCTTTAAGAAATATAAGTCCATTCCAAAGTTTTAAAATTTCCAAAATTTCTTACAAATATCCAAATACTTCAAAATATCTTTTTGAAAATTTTTCGCTTGAAATAATTAAAGGAGACATTATTGGAATTTCTGGCGAATCAGGTTCTGGTAAATCAACTTTGATTAAAATTATTGCTGGTCTTTTAAAGCCAAATCAAGGAAAGGTTTATTATAATAACGAGATTTGTAATGACGATTTAATTAGTCTTTGGCAACACAAAATTGGATATGTTAGACAAAATGTTTTTGTCTATAATAGTTCTTTAAAAAATAATATTGCCTTTGGTGTTGATGAGCAGTTTATAGATTATGATAAACTTAATTATGCGTTAAAATTATCTAATTTGGAGGAATTTATTGCTTCAAACAAATATGGAATTGAATATAACATTGGTGAAAATGGATCAAAATTATCTGGAGGCCAAATCCAAAGAGTTGGAATAGCAAGAGCTATTTATTTTGATTCTGAAATTATTCTTTTTGACGAGCCTTTGTCATCACTAGACGATTTAGCTCAAATTAAAATTACTAAAACTATAAGTGATTTAGCTAAAAAGGATTTTACTATTATTATTAGTTCACATCAAAAACAAGTTTTTAAATATTGTAACAAAAAAATTTTTGTTTGATAATAAGCTTAATGAATATTTTAAAATTTACATACAATATTTTTTTTAGTAATTCTTACATGAGTAAGAAAATCAAAAATGATTTATTATACAAACATACATTTTCATTTCCTGAAAGCTCAAAATCAGACTTTCTCCTTCCACTTCGACAGTTTAAAAGAATTTTATTTAAAATTTGGAATGGTACTAAACAAGATAATTTTTTTTTTCTAAAACATCAAGAGTCCTTAATTTATTGTGATACTAATCTTGAAAAAAATGATTTAATTAAATATGTTAGAAAGTATGATAAATCTGTGGAATTTGGCATCTGTAGAGAAGACCTATTGGTAGGATTTTCATTTTCTAAAAAACTTTTTTTCTCCATATTGTATTTACTTATTTTAATTCCAGTTTTTCTAATTGTTTTTTTTAGAAGAAAATTGATTTTAAATCTAACACTTTTACCTGAAATTTATCTTCAAATCAAAGAGATTTTAAGGTTAGTTAATAATCTCAAGATTAACAATTTATATTTTTTTCACCCACACGAACCAGAAGCCAATTTAATCGCATTTTTTGTTATGAAAAACGGAGTTAATGTTATTAAAATCCCTAACTCAAACCCTTTATTTATGTTTAATAAATCAATGGTGTCTTCAAAGTTGGTTCTTTCCCTAGGTTATCAAAAAGAAGAAGCAGATTTTTTTTACAATCTAGATGATGGTTTAATGTATGAGTATTGGGAACCTAAATATTTGCAAAAATTCTACAATAACAATTTTGAGAATTCCATTAATAATAAAATTTGTTTTTACTCTCATGGTGCCAAAATAAGAAAAGAAATGGGCCATAATCTTCCAGCATTTAATGAAGTTAACATGGAGATAGATTTATTAGATTTTATTAGAAAAAATAATTTTTTTTCAACTCATGATGTTACGGTATGTTTGCATCCGAAGGAAAAGCAATCATTAGAAATTATATCTGAGTCTAAAGAATATTACAAAGAAATTTTTGGTGAGTCTGTTAAATTTTTTGATGAAATTTCTTATCATTCATTCTCTAAATTTAATCTTGGCTTTGGTGCATTTTCATCAATTCTTTTTGAAAGAATACATTGCGGATATAAAACATTAATTTTTAATGACCGTATAAAAGACTTCCCAATTATTAATTCAAATTTTGATTATTTTTTAATAAAAAAATTAAATGATATTGAAAATAAAATTGATTCAGCTCTTTTAATTAATTCTAACAACTTTTTTTTAGGTAGATTTAACTATACATTTAAGTTTACATTTCATATTGTAAAGAATTAGTTTTTTATAATTTTGGATAATACATAAAGAAAAACATGAAAATTATTGCAGAAGCTGCCTTTAATCATAACGGAGATTTAAACTACTTAAAAGAACTAGGTTTAAAATCAAAAATTTCTGGGGCAGATTATTTTACTGTTCAAGTTATGAACGTAGATGCTTTTTGTGTTAAAGATTATCTAAGATATCAGCTATACAAAGATACTGAGTTTACTGAGAATCAATGGATTGATTTGTTTGATTATTATAAAGATATAGATCTTCCAATTATTCCATGTGTTTTAGATGAAAAGTCGTTTCAACTATGTATTAACTATGGCTTCGAACTTTTAAAAATTCATGCAACTGATATAACAAATCATCCTTTTCTAAATTTAATATCTGAAACACCAAAGATTAAAGTTATACTTGAGACCCAATGTGCAACATTGTTAGAGACAGAGTTAGCAATTGAGATTTTAGGAAAGCATAAGATTGAAGCATTATTTTCCGGTTACAGTAATTACCCTACTGAAGTGGAAGATTTAAATTTAAATACTTTAGATTATTTTAAACATAAATTTAATTTAAATGTTGGATATGCAGACCATAGCTTAGACACTAATTCAGTTCCTTTAATGATTTTGGCAAAAGGATGTAAATACATTGAAAAGCATATCACAATTTCTAGAAATAATAGAAATTATGATTGGCAAGTTTCTTTATATCCAGAAGAATTTTCTAAAATGGTTAATAATGTAAAGCACTATAGCAAAAGTTTAGGTAGTTTTTCAAAACATCCCTCTGAAAATGAGAAAAATTTTAGATCAGTTATGTATAAAAAACATATTGACGGATTTGATACATTTAAAAGATCTGATAAAGGAGATTTCTTAATAGAAAAAATCATAGATTCATTTTCATCAGAAACAACAATTGTTGCTTTAATTGCTAGATTAAAATCAAAAAGACTAAAAAATAAAGTTTTGCTGAACTTCTCTAAAAATGAACTTATAGTTGATTTGTATGATAGAATATCAAATAATAGCCCATTTAAAGTGGTATTGGCAACTTCTTTTTTAAAAGAGGATGATCTTTTAGCTAATCTTTTTGAAAAAAAATCTTTTCCAGTTTTTAGAGGTGATGATATTTCAATTATAGACAGGATGTTGAGACTAGCATTCATTGAAAAAGCTAGTAGTATTTTCCGTGTTACAGGGGATAATCCATTTACTGATCCATACTTAATGAATGAGATGTCACAAATGCTGAACAAGCATAACCTAGACTACGTAAGAGTTAATAATGCTCCATTTGGAGTAAGTGCAGAACTATTTTCTACAAAGTACTTATGGAAACTATATTTAAATCTTGAATCTACTGAATATTCTGAATATCTTTCTTGGTATGTCCTAAATGATAAAGATGTCAAAATGGGATCAATAGATATTTTAACAGATAAAAAAACAAATATAAATTTGTCAGTAGACTACGAGAAAGATTTTCAAGATTGTAAAAAATTACTACTGAAAATTGATAAAGATTTTTCTGAAATCACATTAAATGATATAATAAATAACATTTCTGTACTTAAAGGAATAGATTTAGATTCTGAAATCAAATTACCTAAAGGAAATCAAATAAAATTAAATAAATATCTGAAAAATTTTAAAGATAAAACTAGTTTTGTTAGAGGAAAAATTGTAGTTAAATGACATATATAATTGGAGAAATTGGTCAGAATCATAATGGTTCAATAGATATTGCAAAGACTTTAGTTGAAATTGCTGCTAGAAAGATTTGTGAAAAAGTTTTTAAATTAGAATTAGGATCATTTGATGCTGTGAAATTAACCAAAAGGGATTTACAAAATGAACTAACAAAATCTAAAATGAATGAGCCATATAATTCTCCTAACTCTTTTGGATCAACTTATGGTGAACATAGAAAGTATTTAGAATTAAATGATGAGGAACATTTTGAAATTTATAAATATGCTAAAAAAAATGGGCTCGATTTTATTGAAACTTTATGTCATCAAAATTGTTTATCAATATTAAAATTATTTTATCCAGACAAATTAAAAGTAGCAAGTAGAGATTTAACAAATATCCCTTTAATAAGAGCTTTGTCAGAAACGAAAATTCCAATAATAATTTCTACTGGAATGTCTGGAAAAGAAGACTTGGATAATGCTTTAAATGTTATAACAAAAGAACATTCGGATATATCCATTTTACATTGTACATCAGAATATCCAACACAACCTAAAAATGTTAATCTAAATTCTATTAGATATTTACATAAAAACTATCCTAATTACACAATTGGATTTTCTGACCATACTATTGGTATATCAGCACCAATTAGTGCAGTTGCTATGGGAGCAGAAATAATTGAAAAACATATAACTTTAGATAGAGGACTTAAAGGGAGTGATCAAAAAGGATCTTTAGGAATTGATGGAATGGAAAGATTAATAAGAGATATTAGACTTTATAAATTATACTTAGGAAAAGAAGATTTATTTCTAAATGATGATTTAATTAAGACGAAAGTAAAGCTTGAAAGGTCAATTGCAACTAATAAACCCATGAAGAAGGGAGATAAAATATCAATAACAGATATTCATTTATTGTCACCTGGAGATGGTTTTAAATGGATTAATAAATCTGATATTGTTGGTTCAATTCTAAATTGCAATATAAGCCAAGATGAAATTATTTATGAAAATATGATAGAATGAATTTACCTAAGCTAATAATTACAGATATTGATGGTGTTTGGACAGACGGAGGAATGTATTATGACAATGAGAGTAATGAGTTCAAAAAATTTAATACCACAGATAGTGGAGGTGTTATTTTTTGTAATATTCTTGATATTCCAGTTGCAATTATTACTGGTGAAAAAACAGAAATAGTTAAAAGAAGAGCTGAAAAATTAAAAATAAAATTACTTTATCAAGGAATTGAAAATAAACTCAAAGTAGCTTATGATTTGGTCAAAAGATTAAATATTTCCTTAAGCGAGACAGCCTTTATAGGGGATGATATAAATGATTTAAAACTGCTAAATTTAGTTGGATTCTCTGCAGTACCAAATAATGCTCCCGATTACATTAAAAATAAAGTTGACTTTGTAACAAAGAAAAATGGAGGGGAAGGTGCATTTAGAGAGTTTATAGAAAAGATATTAATTGAAAATGACAAATTAGAATCTGTGTTAGAATTATATTTAATTAAATAAAATATATTTCTCTCTAGTCTTTAATAACTTATATCAAAAAGTTATAAATTTTATATCATAAGCATCAATTGTTGAAAGCCCCCCAACTTCACAATAGTAATAGTCGAAAATTCATTACTTTTAGACTTATTTTAACAACTTTTTAATTTGAAGTAATTAATTAAGTAATTGATTGGTAACATTTTGAAGGTTGTATTTGTCAATTAAAGTTGCATAATTATCTTTTGTTAACTTTGGTTTATTTTCAATTAGATTGATTATTTGAGGACTCAATTCATTTTCCGTATTTAAATGAATTCCAATTTTTTTTGTTTCAATATTTTTAGAAGCTTCGCCAATTTTCGAACAAATAATTATTGGTTTTTTTAAGGGGAGATAGTCAATGTTTTTTGTAATAATATAGTCCTTTAAATGTTTAGGTAAGAAAATTAATAAATAATCAAAATTATAAGCAATTTCATTGAATTTACTAGGAGCTAATAATTTATTAAAGTAGATATTTGAAAGTTTTCTTTCTCTAACTTCATCAATCATCCAATCAGAACTAAAATAAAAATGAATTTCTATTTTATTATAGAGTTCTAAATGGGTTTCTCGAATAACTACCAATGCATCTAAAAATGGTAAAATGGAATCTTCTTTACCAATCATAGGCATATTTCCACCATAAATAAATTTGGTTTTATTGTCAATTTGCTTTGGTTTTTCTACAATAATAAATTCTTCCAAATCTATTGTGTGGGGAATTACTTTTATTTTATTACCTAAATCTCCATATAAATCTTCTATTTTTATTTTATTAGTTTTATCTGTCACTAAAATTTTATCTGATTTTCTAATGACTATATCTTGTATCTTTTTTTCAATATTATATTGTTCTTTTGAAATTTTAGAATTATAAAGTTTTCCAGTTAACCACTCATCTCTTAGATCAGAATAAAATTTAATTTCTGGAAAATCATCTTTCATTAAAGAATATAGTAGAACTCTAAATGGTGGACCCGATGCAATTACAATATCAATTTTCTCCTTAGAGCAAATTTCAACAAGTTTTTTTTGTAAAACAGATTTCCAAAATCTAGATTCGTCATTTGAAAAACCTTTGAAAAATATATTAATTATTATTAAGAAACATTTATTGGCAATTTTGTTAACAATATTTTTAGATGGATGAAAACAAAATTTTGGCCAATAATTTTTTAGCTCATACTTAACTATGTTTTCATTGACTATATCCTTGGTCCAATTTGAATCTTGATCATAAGGGTTTTTAGAATATATAACATGTATGGTGTAACCTCTATTTGCCAATTCTTTTGAGAATTTAGCCCATCTTCTTGAACCAATCGTGTTAAAAGGAGGGTAAGTATAATTAACAATAACTATATTTTTATTCACTATTTAGTTTTAAATAAAATATTTTTAAATATCAATACCAAACAAATCCAACCACAAATCAACCCAGTTGAAAAATATAAGACCGACGACAATTCAACAAGAAATCCAAATATAAATATTAAAATACAAGCATAAGACAAACAAATTAATCCATATATATTTTTTTTCTTCAAAAGAATAATTCCATAAATCGGTATAGAAAATAAAGTCAGTAAATAAATCAATATTGAAATTGATTTGTAAAGTTTGTAGAAAATTGAATTCTCGGTAAAGGATGCACCTGGCCAATCTTGGGTTGGATTAACAAAAAGAAAGTTTTTTATTCTATTTAAATGAGAAATAAAAAAATAATTTAAAGGCTTATTTTTCATATATATAGCTCTAAATTTTTTACATTTTTGAACTATTTCCAAATCAATTTTCACTCTTTCATCATAATTTAATTCACCATTATATGATAATTGCAAGTCTTTTTTCAAATTAATCAGCGAGTCTTTGTTAAAACCCTCAAAAAAAATATTGTTTTTAACAAATAAATGATTTTTAAAATCTAAAGGTTTGTAGGACAAAAACCAGTGCATTTCACTGCCTGGTTTATACCAAATTGAATTTCCTCCCCATGAGCTAATCAACTTTCTGATCTCTATGACAGAAAATTTTGCAATACAATCTATATCACATCCAGAGCTATAGCCAAACTTTTGACCGGGAACATATGCATCTTGAAGAGGAATAATTTTTTTTGTATTGATATAGTTTCTTGGTATCCAAAAACATTCAAATATTATAAATGGGAGTAAAAATATAAAGTTGTATTTGAAAATATTAATTAGTTTTCTTCTGTTTTTGTAAGTTATATAAACTATAATAGGGAAAATATATAAAAGGGTGAAAGGTCTTAACAATACTACCCATGTAAGAAATAGTCCTGAAATAAGCAATGTTTTTTTTGACTCATTATTAAAAAATTTCTCTAAAAAAAACAAATGCACTATAAAAGCTGAAATAGAAAAGCTAGTAGACATTGTATACAAATCTTCTTTAATAAAAAATGGAAAAAAACTAAAAACAATAATTGAAATAAAAAATGATAATGATTTTTTGGATATTTTCTCACTAATCAATCCTAACAAGAATACAGCTATTGAAGAGAAGATAATTTGTGTTAGAATTAATAATTGAAGAGAAATATTCTCTGAGAATAGTAGTCTAAACAATAAATATGGAAATGCATATCCTGGAATTCTTCCAGCATATGGTGGGCTTTGATCATCTAAGGAATATATTCCATTTTTTATTAATTGATTTGAGGGCTCAATGAGTTCGCTGAAATCATTTGATATAAATACTATACCTTTTAGATTATCAGGTGACTGATTTTGAATTTGTGAAAAGAAAAAGTATAAAACTATAAGTTTTACAAATAAAATTATTGGTATCCATATATACGATTTCCTTGCCTTAATAATTTTTTTTAGAACCATTGGATTTATTTATGTTTCTAATTAAGAATTTAAAGTAAGCATATGAAGTCTTGACTATTTTAAGTTTGGATTTACCTTGTCTTAAATCTGATTTTAATACCATAGGAACTTCAATTATTTTTGCATTGACATTAACAGATTTTAAAAGTATTTCAAGCATACATATAAAACCTTTCTCTTTAATAATTATACCATATTCACTTTTAATTTTCCTTAGTAAACTGACATTATAAACTCTATAAAATGAGCTTAGAGTTAAAACCTTTAAATTGAAGAAATATCTAAAAAGAAGATTAGCAACTGAGGAAATTAATTTTCTGAAAAACGAAGTTTTATCAAATCCTCCTCCTTGGGCATAAACAGATGCTAAAACAAGATCGTATCCTAGATTGTTTATTTGAAGCATGTTTTCTAAAATATTCACATCTGAAGTTGAGTCAGATTCCATAGTAACCACTACATCATTTTCTTCAACGGAATTATTAATTATCCACTCAAAACCTTTGTCGAAGGCATGGCCAGGCCCATGGTTTTTACCATCAGATATTATTTTAAGTTTAGTTTGATCAATCTTAGATTGAATAATTTCTATACTATTGTCTGAAGACCCATCGTCAGAGAATACATAAAATATTTTTTTATTTTCTAGCTTTTTTGATAAGTTGTAAATAAGATAGGGTAAGTTTTTTTCCTCATTATAAAATGGTATAAGAACATAAATCATAATTTATTTTCATTAGCTAAGAAATCTACCTGCCACTTTATAGTTTCTTTAAGGCCTGTTTCTAATGAGTATTGGGGCTTATATCCAAGTAAGTTACAAATTTTATCTATTGAAGGAACCCTCCTTTGAACATCCTCATATTTTCCAAATGTTTCATATGGAATAAATTTAATTTTAGGATTGGTTTCTGGATTAATAATTTCCCATATTAATTTGGCTAAATCAATGATTTTTATTTCCTGATTTGGACTCCCCGCAATATTAAAAATATTATTATTCGCTTTTTCATTTATACAACATCTAGATAGTGCATTAACAGTATCTTTTATATAAGTAAAAGTTCTAGTCTGGGTGCCATTCCCATGAATTTCAATTTCCTCATTGTTTAATGCTTTGTTTATAAACACTGACTGAGGTCCTCCCCACCAAGTTAAATTTTGATTTATTCCATAGGATCCGAAAAATCGAACAATAGTATAATTAAGTTTATTTGCTTCATGATTGGCAATGATTTTATGTTCAGAAAAAATTTTAGATGTTGCGTAAGCCCATCTTTTAATTTTGGTTGGTCCTAAAACTAAATCATGTTTTTCAGTAAATGGGATACTAGGATTTTTTCCATAAACATCAGAAGTTGATGCAAATACAAGTTTAGTATCTTCTTGGATACACTTTTTAATCACTAAATTTGTCATTATATCATTATCACTTAGTGTCCTAAGAGAGTTATCATATCTGGGTATTTTCTGAGAAGCTAAATGTACTAGAACTTCTCCATGAACTTTATCTAAAATATTACTTTTAATAATGTCCTTATGGTGAAATACAAATGAAGAATGATTCTTAATTTTTTTAATATTATTTAAATTTCCATATTCAAGGTTATCTATTCCTACAACTTTATGCCCCATGGATAAAAGTTTCTCACATAGATTTGACCCTATAAATCCAGCTGCTCCTAAAACAATAAAATTCATTTTTTCTATTTAATAATTAAATTTATTATCTGTAAAACTAATTAAATATAACTTTATAAAATAGTATCATTGTAATTAAAATTAATTTTGAAAATAGCTTTACTTACAGACGGAATAACACCTTATGTTACTGGAGGAATGGAAAAACATTCGCATTTTCTTGCCAAGTATCTTGTATTACAAGGCTTTGAAGTTGATTTATATCATTGTATTTATGATCGTAATATCAATTTACCATCTAAAAAAGACTTAGACTTTTTATTTTTTGAAAACAAATATTCGTTTAATAGAGTTTTTAGCTTCTATTTTCCTAAGACATTCTATTTTCCTGGCCATTACCTATACAATTCTTTTTTTTATTCTAAGCTTTTATATAAAACAATTTTAGAAAATAATTTTTCCTATGATTTTATTTATTCTAAGGGTTTTACTTCTTGGAATTTATTACGCAAGAAATCTAATTTTAAGATAGCGACAAATTTTCATGGTTATGAAATGTATCAGACATCTCCAAACTCTAAGTATTTTTTTAAAAAATATTTGTTTAGATACTTAGTAAAATGGATAATTAAAAATACTGATTATATCATTTCTTATGGAGGTAAAATAACAGAAATTATAAATTCTTTAAATTCAAATTATGAAAAAGTTATTGAGATTCCTGCAGCTATTGAAAAATCGTGGATTTTAAAAAAAATAAATTTTGTTGATGATAGTTTTAAAAGAAAAATTTTATTTGTTGGTAGAAATGAAGACAGAAAAGGATTTAAAGAGCTTATGACCGCGATTAACAGCTTGCCAAATATAAATACCAATCTTGAATTTCACTTTATAGGACCTAATCTTAATTCAAATATTGAAATAAATACTGAATTAGCTTTAAATTTTCACGGATTAATAAAAGATGATAATCTTAAAAAAGAAATTTTTGATCAATGTGATGTATTGATATGTCCTAGTTATTCTGAAGGAATGCCCAATGTAATATTAGAAGCTATGTCAAGAGGTTTAGCTGTAATTGCTAGTGATGTTGGTGCAAGTTCTCTCTTAGTTGATAATGAAAATGGTATTTTACTCGACCATGTAACAATCACAAAAATCTTAAATAGTTTATTAAAAATAAATTCTATTAGTGATGAAGAGCTTCGTAGTAAAAAAATAAATTCTTTGTTAAAGATTAAAGACTACAGTTGGAATAATGTCATTAAAAAATTAGAATTTTTCTTTAATGCTAACCAAAAAATTTAAATTATTTGAAGTGAAATTTTTCATTAAATATTTTTTATTACTAATTATCTCATTCTTTATCTTAATTCATATTTATAAAATTACTTTACGAAGTCATCATATTGAGCATAATATCTTTAATTCAAATAAATATAAAACTGAACTAAATTCTCAAAAGTTTAAAGACTTACAAAATTGTAATTGTGTCATTTTAGGCGATAGTAGATCTAGAAGCCTTAATATTGAGAACTGTATTAATTTTTCAATTGGAGGTGAAACTATAAACTTATTGAGAAAAAAAATTCATCACTTAAACTTTCCTAACAAAGTCAAAATATTAATTAATGTTGGTATTAATGATATTCTTTTTTCTTATTCTTTAGATGAAATATTAATTAATTTTGATAAGCTTAAGAAAGTCATAGATTTAAAAACAAAAAGTTCGAGTATTCATTTTATTGAGATATTTCCTATTGATAAGTCTGGTTTTTTTTATAAAAAAGATGATGTAAATTTTAAAGCTAATAATTTAAATACTTTTTTAAAAAGCTTTAATAATTCGAAATTTAATAACTATGAATTTTTGACCTTAAAAGGTTTTTCATATGAATTTTTAAATGAAAATAGTCAATATTCCGACGACGGCATTCACTTAAATAAAAAAGGAAATGAGCTATTTTCTTCAATATTAGAAAGCTATATTAATGAATGAAAAAATATATTTTCCGGGATTAAATGCACTTAGATTTTTTTCAGCTCTTGCAGTCATAATTACTCATATTGAACTACTTAAACATAAGTTTGAATTGCCAAATTATTGGCATATTGAAATAATTGAAAAATTAGGAGTAATTGGAGTATCTTTTTTCTTTGTTTTAAGTGGGTTCTTAATCACCTATCTAATGATGGAGGAGCAGGAAAACACAAGTCTTTTTTCTATAAAAAACTTTTATATTAGAAGAGTTTTAAGAATATGGCCACTTTATTTTTTAATTTTATTTTTTGGCTTTTTCATTTTACCAAATTTTACTTATTTACAATATTTTTCAGATAATTTTAAACTTTATTTTACCGAAAATTTAATTTGTTATTTGCTGATTCTTCCAAATGTTTCTTCTTCATTTTTTTCTACAGTTCCGCTTATTGGACAATTATGGTCTATAGGAATTGAGGAACAATTTTATTTATTTTGGCCTTTGTTTTTCAAATTTTTTAAAAAATTTAGTTTTAAAATTTTATTATACTTATTAGGAGCTATTGTATTAGTTAAACTTATAGTTTTAGTTTTATCTGACTTTTATTTATTAAATAATCTAAAAAACTTTTTTTCAATGATGAAATTTGAAAATATGATTGTTGGTGCTTTAGGAGCTCTTATTTTAAAAAATAATATTTCTAAATCGCTTAATTTAATTTATAATCCTTTTGTTTTTTTTAGTTCAATTGTTGGTATTTTTCTATCTATTTATATAACTCCTGATTTACTAAAGGATGGTCTTCATATAATTCACTCTATTTTTTTTATAATTATAATTTTAAATATTTCCACTAATAAAAAATATTTTTCGATTCTAGAAAGTAAGTACTTAAATCTTTTAGGAACAATTTCTTATGGGATTTACATGTATCATATGATTATTATTTATTTTGTAATTAAATTTATTACTGATTATGATTTTCTTGATATTAATTCCTTTTATGGATTTTTATCTTTATATGGTTCAACTATTTCAATTACTATTTTAATATCTTATTTTTCATATTATTACTTTGAAATAAAATTTTTGAATTTAAAAAGCAGTTTAATTAACTCATTAAAGCCTTGAATAATTTAGATTATAGTTTTCGTGCTAATATTAGTTTAGTTTTAATTTTGTTTATAGCTCTCTTTTCAAGTTCTTACATTTTCTTTAGATATCCATTTGAGTTTTATTTTCATTATTTATTAATCCTTGCATTATTTCCAGTTTTTATATTTAAAAAAGGAATTCCAAAATTTTTGTTTATTCTTTTTTTTTATTTAGCAATTATTGGGCTGATTAATGTTGTATTGGTAAATAATTCACTCTTCAATTTTGTAAAAGTTTTCGGTGGTTTACTAGTAATTTCTTATTTTTTTTATTCTTTATTGTTTCATTACGATTTTAAAATAAGTTTATTTTTTTACTGGTATTGCAAACTTTGTCTAATACTATGTTTTATTGGTTTATTTCAATTTTTTTCTTTCATTTTTAATTTCAAGTTTGGATATGATTTTTCTTTTTTACTAAATAAGTGGAGAGTGATTGAAGGGGGTATAATGGGGATAAGAGTTAATTCTATTTTAGCCGAACCTTCACAGCTAGGTATTGTTTTATCACCTGCAGTCTATGTTTCAGTTAGTAATTTAGTTTCAAAGGAAAATTATATTTTAAATAAATTTCAATCTTTAATTGTAATATTTATTGTTATTCTAACTGCCTCCACAATAGCCTATGCTGGCCTACTATTTTCAATTTTATTATCCACTAAAACATTTAGAATAAGGTATTTACTTATTGGCATATTATTATCTACTGGCTTGTTCTTTATCTCTTATAAATATGTTAATGAATTTAAATTAAGAGTAGATGCTGCAAAAGCACTTTGGGTAGATAATAACTTTGAAATTAAGTATACTAATAATTCTAGTTTTGTTTTGTATAATAATTTAAATGTTGCAATTAAAAACTTATCCAATTATCCTCTTTTTGGCACTGGGCTTGGTTCTCATGAATATGCATTTAAAAAGTATACGCTCACAAAATCATTGTTAAATTATAATTTTGAATTTAATGTTAAAGACGGCAATTCTTTATTTATTAGACTTTGTACCGAAACTGGTTTATTTGGTTTGTTTTTTATATTCTATATAATATACTATGGATTTATTTATCAAAGAAAAAATATTGATGATTCAGACCATAGATTCGAAATCATTAGTCATTCACTATTAATAATAATTATATTATCTCTTTTGAGACAAGGGAATTATATGCTTAACGGCTTACCCTTAATTTTCTTACTTTATTATTACAATGGAAGAACCTACAAAACTTTAAATGAGTAAAAATATTTTTTTTTTATACAGCGAACTTTCAGAATATACAGTTGAATGCTTAAATTTCATAGTAAAAAACAATAGGTTTAAAATTTATGTTTTCAGTTGGCCAGTAAATGATGAGGCCCCTTTTAAATTCAATATCTCAAAAAAAATTATCATAGGTGATCCCAATTTTCTTTATAAAAAATCAATTGAGATTAAACCTGAAATTATTTTTTGTTCTGGATGGTTAGACAAAACCTACATAAAACTCATAAAATCTATAGATTATAAATGCACCAAAGTTTTAATGGTAGATAATTATTGGAAAGATTCTATTAAGCAAATTTTAGGGCGAAATGTACTTAAAAGTGTAACAAAAAACTTTGATTTATCTTGGGTTCCAAGTAATTTTCATGTTTCTTATTCTCAAAAAATAGGATTTAAAAATAAAAATATAATTCTAGGTTTATATGCTAGAGATTTAAGTTTATTTAACCAAGCCTTTCAAAATAATAAAATTAAGAAATCTAAAAATCCACCTAAAAAGTTTATATATGTTGGTAGATATTTGAAATTAAAAGGCATTTTAGACTTATGGAATGCCTTCAAAATCTTTAGTAAAACTAATAGTGATTGGGAGTTGCATTGTGTGGGGACTGGATATTTAAGTGATAAAAAGATGATTCATCCTAAAATTTTTCATCATGGTTTTTTATCTAGGAATCAAATATTAGAACTTTCCAGAAATACTGGAATTTTTGTTATGCCATCTCATTCTGATCATTGGGGAATGGCAGTTCAAGAGTTCGCATGTTTGGGTTTTCCTCTTATATGTTCAAACAAAGTTGGTTCTTCTTATTCTTTTTTAGAAGAGGGCAAAAATGGTTTTCATTTTGAGTCAAAAAACATAAATGATTTGGTTCGCGTAATGAATAAGTTTTCAGTAATGAATAATAAAGAATTATATAAATTTGCCCAAAGGAGTAATGAGTTATCTTTTCTTTATAATTTAGAGACTTGGAATAATACTATACTTAATATTGCAAAATTTTATGACTAAAATACTTATCACAGGAGGAGCAGGAAATGTTGGTGGGGCACTGGCAAGAAAATTAGTGGAAAACCCAAATTATTTTGTTGTTATTGTAGATGATCTATCTACTGGTTCTACTACCAAATTACCTTCTAAAGAACTTTCCAATTGGAGCTTTGTTAACTGCGATGTTAATAATTATACAAGTATTTCAGAAATAATGTTAACCAATCATTTTGATTATGTTTTTCATTATGCAGCTGTAGTTGGAGTTAAACGCACTCAAGAAAATCCAATTATGGTTTTGAACGATATTGAAGGAATTAAAAATGTTTTGCAGTTATCTAAAAATAGTTCTGTAAAAAGAGTATTTTTTTCTTCTTCATCTGAAGTGTATGGAGAGCCTGTTGAATTACCTCAAAATGAGGAAACAACTCCGTTAAATTCTAGAGTTCCCTATGCTATAGTAAAAAATGTTGGTGAATCATTTTTCAGGTCTTATTTTAAATCCTATGAATTGCCATATACTATATTTAGATTCTTTAATACTTATGGCCCTAATCAGAGTGAAGATTTTGTTATTGCTAAATTTTTAAAATCTGCATTAAAAAATAAAGATATTACGATTTATGGAGATGGATCTCAGACTAGAACATTTTGCTATGTAGATGATAATATAAATACTTGCATTAAAATATTTGAAGACAATTTAATGATGAATGATGTAATCAATATTGGTGGAGCTAAGGAATACAAAATCTTAGACGTTGCAAAATTAATAATTGAAAAGTTAAATTCTAAATCTAAAATTATTCATTTGCCTGCTTTAAAAGAAGGGGATATGACTCGTAGAATGCCTGATAACTCTAAAATGTTAAATATTATTCAAAATGATTTAATTTCTTTAGATCAAGGATTGGATTTAATGCTTGAACATCCTGATTATAGATCCTAATGTGCGGTATAAATGGTGTTTATAATCATCAATCTTTAACTGATGTAGAAAATAAAGTCAAACAAATGAATAGTTTGACCAAGCACAGAGGACCAGACTTTTCCGATATTTATTTAGATTCAACAGTCTGTTTAGGCCACAATAGACTTGCTATTATTGATTTGGACAGTAAATCCAATCAACCTTTCATATCTAATGATAAAAATTTAGTACTTGTTTATAACGGGGAGATTTATAATTTTCTAGAGTTAAAAAAACAGTTGTCAAAATCCTATAAATTTAAGACCGAATCAGACACAGAAATAATTATTGCTGCCTACCATACTTGGGGAATAGAAATGGTTTACAAGTTTAATGGAATGTTCTCCTTTGCTTTGTGGGATAAAACAAAAGAAGAACTTTTTTTATGTCGAGATAGATTTGGTATAAAGCCTCTTTATTATCTAGAGATTAACCAAAGTATAATATTTTCTTCCTCTTTAAAAGCTGTTAAATCCTTATACGCAAAAGATTTAAATGTAAAAGAAGATGATTTATTAGACTTTATTCAATACGGTACTGTACATCAGCCAAATACCATTTTAGAAAGAGTAAAATCTGTTCCTAGAGCTTCATTTTTAAAAATTAGTAATCAAGAGACTAAAATTTTCGAATATTGGAATTTATTTGAAAATACTATTCTTAGTAAACCTGTTAAAGAACCTTTAAAAAATATTGAAAAATTAATTTTAGAATCCGTTGAAAATAGATTGATTTCGGATGTTCCATATGGAATTTTTTTAAGTGGAGGAATTGACTCTAGCATTTTAGTGGCTGCTGCAAGCAAAGTTTCTAATCAAAATACCAATACATTTTCTGTAGTTTTTAAAGAAAAGGGATTTGATGAAAGAAAATTTTCTAGAATGATGGCCTCTAAGTATAAAACCAATCATTTTGAACTAGAACTTACTCCGAATGATATATTACACCAAATTGAAGAACCTTTTAAATTTATGGACCATCCATCAGTAGATGGTATTAATACTTTTTTCATTTCTAAACAGGTTCATCAAAAGGGATTTAAAATGGCTTTGTCAGGTGCAGGTTCTGATGAGTTATTTGCAGGCTATCCAGTTTTTAAACAGGTATTTGAACTAGAGAATAAAAAGTGGTTGTATTCATTTCCACCACAATTAAGAAATCTTTTTGGTAAGCTTTTAATAAAACAAAAACAGTCATTAAAATCAAAAAAAATGGCTGAAATACTAAATTTAAAATTATTACAGTTACCATACTTTTATCCAATATTTAGAAAAATATTGACCAACGATGCTATTTCTATGTTAACCGACATTAGAAATATATCCTACGAAAATTATCCATTTAAATGGGGCCTTAGTGAGATTGATTCTAAAAAAAGAGGGTCTAGGTATCCATTAATTAGCAAGATATCTGCTTTAGAGATAGAAACTTATTTACAAAACGTTTTGTTAAGGGATGCTGATCAAATGGGAATGGCTAATTCTTTAGAAATTAGAGTTCCTTTTTTGGACCATAATTTGGTAGAGTATGTTCTTTCATTGCCCAACGAATTAAAATTCCCTTCGTCTGCTAAAAAACTACTTATTGATTCAACCAATGGTTGGATTCCGGATGAAATTATACACAGAAAGAAAATGGGCTTTGTTTTACCATGGGAAAGTTGGATGAAAAATGAATTGCGTTCTTTTTGTGAGGAATCCATATTAAATCTTGATTACTACTCTGCTTTTAATATGGGTAGAGTAAATTCATTATGGAAGGATTTTTTAAATGGGAAACCCAACGTAAATTGGATTCAAGTTTGGTCTCTGGTAGTTTTAGGGAAGTGGACTAGTATTAATCTTTCAACTAAAAATAATTGAAAAAGATTTTAATTTTTATTGATTGGTTTACACCTGCAGTAAAAGCTGGCGGTCCTATTTCATCTGTTGAAAATATGGTTAACTTATTACCTAAAGAATTTGAATTCTATATTATCACTAGTTCAAAAGATTTAAATAGTAAGCAAAATTTAGAAGGATTAGTATTAAATAAATGGCAAAAAGTTGGGAGTGCAAATGTTATTTATTTAGAAAAATCCCATCTCAAAAATAAAGTTCTAAAAAGTTTAGTGGCTGAAATAAATCCATTCAAAATTTACTTAAATGGAATTTTCTCATTTAAATTTTCTATTCTTCCTTGTTGGCTATTTAAAACTAAATACAATATTATTATAGCTCCTAGAGGAATGCTTGGATCCGGGGCTCTTGCTGTTAAATCATATAGGAAAATTGTTTTCCTACAATTAATGAAAAGCTTTTCTATTTATAAGAATGTCCATTGGCATTTAACTAATGACCAGGAGCTAGAGGACTTAAATAGATTTATTTCAAAAAATATTACTTATTCTATTTTACCAAATGTCACCAAAAAAATTGAATTTAAAGAAAGAAAAAAATCGTCTAAAATTCTAAATCTAATTTCTATTTGTAGAATTAATAAGATAAAAAACATAGAGTTTTTTCTAAGTGTGCTTTCAGAAATTAAGTTTGAATGTAATTATACTATAATTGGTTTTGTGGAAGACTTAAATTATTATAATTCATTATTGAAAATTTCCGAATCACTACCTTCTAATATTACTGTAGAATTTACAGGTCAACAAAAATTCAGTAAGATTACAGATTATTTAAAAAGTGCACATGTTTTTATTTCTACCTCCAACAATGAAAATTTTGGACATTCTATAGTAGAATCTCTTGCAACTGGACTTCCTGTTCTTATTTCAGAAAATTGTCCATGGAATAATTTAGAAAAATACAATGCTGGATTTCGACTGCCTTTAACCCATAGTTATTTTAAGGAAAAATTAATTTATTTCAATGAAATGAGTCTTAGGTCCTATATGGGATTTAATAATGGTTCAAGAAATTATTATGATAAATTTGTAAATCCTTCTATATTTAAGAAAGGATACATTAAAATGTTTTCTGAGTAAAATGAACTTAAAATCAGATTTTTCTAAATTTAACAACAAGGATTTTTATCCTGGCAACCTTATTTTAAGAATCTTATGGTATTTTTTTAGTCTTATTTTTTTCAAATCTAGTTGGTTGCCCTTTACATTTATTAAAGTTTTTATTTTAAGAATATTTGGTGCCAAGATAGGAAAGTCTGTTGTGATTAAACCAAGTGTAAATATTAAATATCCTTGGAAATTATCTTTAGCTAATCATGTATGGATAGGAGAGAATGTGTGGATTGATAACTTAGATAATGTTGTTATTGGAAATAATGTTTGTATTTCTCAAGGTGCATTTTTATTATGTGGCAATCATAATTACAAGAAATATAGCTTTGATTTAATAACCAAACCCATTATAGTTGAAGACGGGGTTTGGATTGGAGCCAAATCAACTGTTTTACCCGGTGTAACTGCAAAATCTCATTCCATTCTCTCTGCAGGTTCTGTTACATCTAAGAATTTAGAACCTTACAGTATTTACAGAGGAAATCCTGCAGAAAAAGTAAGTATTAGAACTATTTCATGAAAATATCTATAATTACTGTTTGTTTCAATAGTCAGCAAACTATTAAAGCAACGATAAAGTCTGTTCTCAACCAATCTTACAAGCAAGTTGAGTATGTAATCATCGATGGCGCTTCTACTGACAATACTATAAAAATCATTAATGAATTTTCTAATAGTATTGATGTTTTTATTTCTGAAGGAGATGCTGGTATTTACGATGCTATTAATAAAGGAATTACTAAATCTTCTGGTGATATTGTTGGACTGCTTCATGCAGACGATGTTTTTGACAATAACTCTGTAGTTGGCAATGTAATGCACTTATTTGATGAAAATATAGACATGATTTATGGAGACATTAATTATGTAGATAGAAAAGATATTAATAGAGTTATTAGAAGGTGGAAATCTGATAGTTATACGAAAGGGAAATTTAAATGGGGATGGATGCCACCTCATACTGGTTTTTTCATCAAAAAATCCTGTTATACAAAATATGGTTTATATAACCTAAGTTTAGGAAGTTCAGCAGACTATGAATTGATGCTAAGAATGTTTGAGGTATATAATTTAAAATCAAAATATATACCATTAAATATTACTAAAATGAGAGTGGGTGGAATTAGCAATTCTAGTTTTAAAAACAGATGGGAAGCTAATAGAAACGATAAAAAGTCGTGGAAAATTAACGGTTTAAAACCGTTTTGGTTTACTTTTTTGATTAAACCAATTATTAAAATAAAACAGTTTTTCTAGAAATTAGCTCTCATTGTTCTTTTGGCTTTTTTCTTTTTGAAATTTTTAAATTGATAGGTATTATTTTTTCTGCCGCCATATCCTCTTTTTGACTTAAACTTTTTAGGCATCTTATACTTCATCAAATAATCTGCGTAGTAGATATTATTTTTAGATGAAATTATCTTACTAAAAGATAAGTTTAACATGAAAATATCGTCAAGATTTTTAGGATTTCCTCTGATTTGTCCTGTAGCAAAACTTACAGTCTGTTCTTCTGGCCCATTGTATTGATTTGCTATATTGCCCTCACTAGCGTTATGGGCATAAACAGTAGAAATATCGTCTAAATAATCTGTATAATTTTTCATATACCTAAAATATATCCCAAACTTATAAAAAGTTGCAGTTTTAACTATGGCACCTAAACCGTAAGGTGTTGAGAAACTTATTGAGCTATATGGGGTTTCTTGTCCTTCTGTTTTCAAAGGTCTTAGACTTTCCCATTCTTTAATAGGACTATTCGCATTTTCTAGAAAAGCACCTTTTGGATTGTGGTAAAATACAGATCCACCAACAAAAGCATATAGATTTAAACTTGTCCTATACCTTCCAGTCCCACCAAGATCATTAATTCTAAAGAATGTATATTCTAAGCAAGAGTTAAGTTCAAATAGTTGGTTTTGAAATCTTAAGTTTCTCCAAGCTCTAGGCCCTGCAGAATTTGCGTCGTCTCCACTAATCTTTACATAATTTATACCAGAATTAATATGGATTTTTGAGTTTATCTTGTATCTGCCATATATTCCTGTTGTAATATTGGTTTGTTTTAAAACAATATCTCCTAAAAATCCTTTAGCTACTTCACCAGTACCTCCTATATCTCCTAGATAACCTGTTCCACCAAAATTAAATCCAACATCAAAATTGTATTGGGAATAAAATGGGTTTAATAGAGTAGTTAATACTATAGTTAATAGAATTATTATTCTTTTCATTACTGCAAATGTAAGTAAAACTGAAAATATTTTGATAAAATATTTATTTATGTCAATTACTTTATTCTTTTTGTAATTAACAAACTTAATTAAAACTGATTTACATGAGTTTATAGAACAGACCTAACCTTAGCAAACCGCCGCCTCCAATTCCAAATTCAGAATTAATTCCAATTTGGTCTGTAACAAATATGTTTAGCCCACCAGAAAGTCTAAAAGCAAAATTATTTTCTTCTATATTCATAAGTTCAGTATAAAATGGATCTGTAGAACTGTAATTATTGTTTGGATCTCTATAACCGGCACCTATTCCAATATACCCCTCAAGTTTATCATTTATGTGTAAATGATAATCTACTCTTGCCATTACACGAATAATTTTTCTTGAGGCATCCATATTGTAATTAGTCGAATCTATATCTAAAGAATTTACATAGTCAAATGATTTATTACAACTTGAATAATTAAAGTCTAATCCAATACCAATATCCTCAGATATCATGTATGAAATTAAAAGACCCAATGGACCTGTTGATTGTATTTTTTCATTTGATT
>JGI20156J14371_10000129_pt1 | contig 63900 bp, 49 predicted proteins | sample COG_06_FD_14371 | JGI IMG/M metagenome (IMG submission 14371)
AAAACGAATGCTTTTGAAACTGAAGCTTATCAAAATGCAATGATGACTTTTTATGAAAACTTTATGATTAGATCAACAGAAGTGAATTGGGATAGTATCCCGGGATATGAGTTATTTAGTCCCTCATTCAAGCATAAAAATATTAGCAGTAACAATTTCATATACAACTATATGTGGGGACCAAGTGAATTTAGTGCAACCGGTACATTAATTAATTATGAAATAGATGAAGCTTTGAATAAAATAAGTGTCCCTGTTCTTTTCACTACTGGTGAGTTTGATGAAGCTCGACCATCAACGGTAAAGAGATTTACTTCTCTTGTCCCGGATGCAGAGTATCTCGAGATTCCAAATTCCGGGCACGCTATTAGTATTGACAATCCTAAGAAGCTTATCAAAGCCCATCGAGATTTTGCCAATAAGATTGACAAAGAATAGAAAAATAGGATAAAGATTTTAATTCTTGATGAACGGGTTAAGAGATTTATTTATCTACTAACAAATAGGAAATAATTAGCAATAAAAATGATATTGCAGAAGAAATAGAGCGAATAAAGTTAAAATTGTTCCACTTATCTTCTATGCTATTGCGCAGAAGGCTCAAATCATTTGAATTCATCCCACTTAAGTTTCTCTTATCAAGTATTTCATTTAAGGGTATGTTTCCGAGGACTGTTATGGCAAAAACTCCGACCCAATAGATAATTAAAATCAAAATTAATAGCCAAAAAATATTCTTTGGATACAAATGAAAATGAAATACCGGAACCAAAGCCACAGATATTATTGCACCAACAAAAACAATTAGAAAAGCACTATTTAATATAACTCGATTCATAGATTGAAGTGCGCTTAAATAATCTACATCATTTAATTTTCCTATGCCAGGTTTAACCGCATTAGACCAAGTAAAAAAAATACCTGCCATTAATCCGGTCAAAAATATCGAGGTGACCAAAATGACTGTTTGAGTTTTCATAAGCGATATCAAATATTAAAGCAAATAAAGTCTTCACGAAAATAAATAATAAAGAGCTACAATCAATTTATCGTATTCTCAAAAACCGGTTGTCTTATCAAAGAAAAAGCCCCACATTGCTGTGGGGCCCTTAGTGACCTCGGCAGGATTCAAACCTGCAACCTCCTGATCCGTAGTCAGGTGCTCTATTCAGTTGAGCTACGGGGCCTCCTTAAACAGGGATGCAAATATATACATCCTGATCTCTTAAAATCTATTGGATTTTAGTTGTTTCTCTTGCGCTTGTGAGAACTCCAGTTTGTTACTTTTCCATCGAGGACATAATACCATTCATTAAAAGTGGTTTTCTCAATCACTTCCTCTAAATAAGTTCCCTCAACGTTAAATCCAGCATTTACCCATTCACCTCCAACTGTATCATTTTCTAGATTCACAGAAAAAGCGTAAAACATATCCCAAGAGTATGAAGTATCCATTGAACCTTCTTTTTCAACTATTGCAAGGAATGCATCTGATCCTTCAGCTACTCGGCCATCATCAAAACTAAACTCACCGTCAATAGCTAAAAATTCGCTCATCGTTTCTGTATCCCAATTTTTCCAAGCTGCATCCAAACTAACTACAACATCAACACTGGCTTGTGAACCAATACCAACACTACCATCTTCTCCGCCAAAACCTACTCTAGTGTCCACTACCTCTGGAGCAGTACATGCCGCAAAAGCTATTAAAGACAAATAAACAAATACTTTTTTCACTAATAATTATTTTAAAATTTAAACTTCAAAATCAACATTTTCCTGAATGATTTTCGAATCACGAATATAAACTGAATATATCAAGTAGAATAACCAGAAGTTTGAAAAATCAATTTCCCTCTTCGTCTTCTTGTTCATCTAATCCATCAAGGAAACGCAACATATTACCTTGGCTTGTAGTAGTAAAAGTGAAGTAAGGATTACCGTCTTTTGGAGGTAAGCTTCTTTTTTTCACATCGAGACTTAATATTTTATTTAAAAAAGTTTTATCTGTGGAATAATAGCGCAACACATTTCGCTTAAAGTATAAAAAATGTTCAGTATCAGAGTTTAAGTAAAGCGAAAACTGATCACCTCCTCTGCGTTTTCTTAGCTCTAAAACACCATCTAAAAATTTGTGAACAGGTTCTCCTGCAACAGAGCTAATACCTAATCCGTTTTTCGAACGAAATGCACGTGAATTCTTATCATAACTGAAATCTATCTCATCAAAAACAAATGTCTGTCTTAACTCTTTTGGCATTCGATATTCTGTAGAGGCAGAATAATAATCGTTCTTATCCTTTAGGCTCATCAATCTATTCAAACCCTCATTCATATAATCATTTGCCCAATCTGTTGATATAGCTCCGATAACAGAATTCATCTCTACAGGAAGAGCTTTAAGAACATCTTCCGAAAATAAAAAGTCTAATGTAAGTGATGTAGTTGCACTTAATCGATTTGTAAACAGTTTGTATTTTATTTGACCAAACGATTGAATAGCGACCCTTCCTAATTGAGATGCCAAAAATATTTCACCCAATCCTTTGGCCTCACAGTCTTGTGGGTTCAATTCAAAGTAATCATCTGGTGCCTCTGGATCTAAAAGCCTACGTCGAGATGTGACCACATACGCATTGCTCTCAACATCATAAAATAAGATACCACGAGAACTAAATAATTTCACTGATGAAGAAGGATTATTCCGCATTATAAAAGCGGTGTAGGGACTTGCAGAATCAGATCTTAGATAAATACCATTATAAACTTTGCGAGAAGGCCTTGCTGTATCCGGGTCTGGTAAATCAATAATTATTTCTAAAGGATCTATTTTCGTAGTTGTCATAACCCAATCGGTCTTTAAAAAAGGACAATCCGCAGTGATATGTATACTACCTCTTACAGTTAACATTGGGTCAATAGATTTCATATTAACAATTCCATAATACTTGAAACGTGGACTTAAATAAAATTCAGATTCAGGTAATAATTCTCCTTGAGCTACAATATGATTGGCAGTATCAACATCAATTCTCCCCATGGGGATGGGCCAAATAACATCCTGTTCATCACGATATTGATATGTTCCATTACCGTATAAATTATTTCGACCTCTAATTTTTAATTCTGCATTTACAATATTGTGATACTTGCCCAATCTACTTGCTAACATTGAAGCATTATTTAACGTTTGCATTAAGGCATTCTGCTCAATAGTTACTCTTCCGCTGTCTGGATAAATTCTTGAATCTGCGACATCTATTGATGGAACTCCAAAACACTCAAGTAAACTTGGTGTTAAATAAAATTTGGCATTCTGTGCAAGGAAACTCAATCCTCCCTGATTGTCATGTGTTGATGTTAAGCGGGACTCAAGATTAGAACTTTTGCTAATTGAAACATACTTTTCAATGATATTCCATTCTGCCCGATCCATATTTGCCCGGTATTTGTTTCTTGGAAATATTAATGTGTTATCTCCATCCTGAAGCTCAAAAACTCCTTTGTTCGTGACAAAATCGACCTCAGATATGGCATTATCCATTTGAAAACTCCATTCGCTCATTTCAGATTCACGTACGCGAAAGTTAGCACTTCCACTTTGTATCCATTTAGAAAATAAGCGAATCACTTCTCCTTCGAGCTCTGCATTATTAAATGCAAGTAGACCTTTAGCATCAAGGAATCCCGGGGTATATTTTAATCTACCAAAGACATCCATTGACCTATCCGAATAAGTATTAAAAGGTTGATCCATGCTTGTTGACCACCAGGTATTAAAATTTGGTTCCCATTGCATATGAACAAAATCACCTGTTACACCAGGGTGTCCAGCACCCCGGGGTAATCCTTCCATTGGATTAAGATGAAAATCCCCATTGCCTCTAAGAGTATCAGGGAACAGTTCAAATCTAGAACTAGTACCAACAGCTTCTTCAAATGAAACGCTTCCATTCAAGCGCAGTCCAGCAATTGATAATTTCACGGCCCCTTTAACTAAACCTTTACCTCCAAATGTAGACCAACCGACATCACCTGTTTCTTGTGTAAACCCAAAAGAATAATCATCTTGGACACGAATATCTTGGCGTCTTGTTTCAAAAATATCTGAACTTTTAAATTCACCCTTAAAAACCAGACCCTCAGTTGTTGTATTATCGAGAGAGTCTATCTGGAATGGGTCAATATTAACATAAAACTTATCACGCTCATAAACGCCGTCATATGATCTATCGTAGAATATTTTCGCAGATTTTTCAGATTTAAAAATTGGATATTTAGGATATCGTTGATAGCTAGATTTATTTGATGGGTAGTCAATTAATAATTCTCCAGATATATTCTCAATGGTATTCCTTACCCTCACTAACGGTCTACTCCCGTCTTCCATTTGTTCAAAACTTGGAACAGAAAATCTCATCGAATCAATTACTGGCATATTAAATCGAAAAAGAGCATAGTCAAATTTATTTTTCCGACTGTAAAAAGTAAACCTACCTGCTTCTATTCTACCATCAAAATCAAAATTTAAATTTTCGTGAATCAAAACCTTGTTCGACTCGGGATAGAGAGCCACTTTCTGGGAGTCTGAAAGAGCTATTGTACTTACTCCAAAAACTTCCAAATCAAAATCTAGTAGACTAACTTTTGCATTCATGCCTTTACCTACATTACTTAAAAATCTTATTACATCAAAGTCACGTCGATTGGAATGATTTAATATATACTCTGTCGTTTTTGGCAATACTTCCACTTCTCTTCTGTCTAGACTATACCTTACAAAGCCATCAATTGCAAGTTCCATCATAAACCGTTCGCAAGACTCAAGCGGCATCCCTAGGCCAACAGCCATTTGATACACTCCTATGGACCTATAACCAAAACTCTTTCCAACCTCCTCTATCTTAACAAGTGGGTTCTCTAGATCAAGACCCTGCAGTGCTGCATACCTGGAGCTTCTAAAATATTGATCAGACTCAATTATTATTGGAGAACCATTCCCCATATTGAGTCCACCCAGAGTAAACATAGGATCAGACGTTCTCCATCGTATCTGATCCAAGTCCATTATTAAATTGTGATAACTATCAGCGAAAGGTGCAAGAGACATTCCCTTGCTAGGTCTATCAATTCTTAACATTTGATCTATCGGGTCATAAGAAACTTGACTTTTAAGATGATACAATGAATCTCCTCCAAGTTTAAATGAGACCTCCGACTCACTAGAAATAAGTTCATCTGATCTAATTACAAATCTTTCAGATCTTATATTCAAAACTTCAAGAGTATCATACCAAAATTTAAACTGAGCCTTTAAATCTTTTGTTCCAGAGGCGAAAAAACGTTGTCCAATTATCGAAAAACCTCCCTTATAGTCAACACCTTCAAAGAAATTCGGTATTTCTAATTCATTGTTAAATGCCTCAAATCGGGGGAAAATGGCATTATTTGCCTGATTTCTTGCAGTCATTCTATCTTCGAAAAAGCCTAAAAGAGGTTCTCGTAGATAATACGAACTAAACAACTTTACTGTATCTACAGAAAAACCAGGCTCACTAAGATCCACATTCCAATTACCAAGGTCAGCGTACAGCTCTCCTGGGCCAAAGCCTGCGCGAAGCCACTCCACTTGACCCATTTCTGCAATAACCCTTGTCTTGAATGGATTATATATACCTGAAACATCATTTATTTCGATTGAATCATTTTTAAATCTTCCAACAAGGCGTCCGCCTTCTATCCGATACAAAGTGCTGTCAGATACTTCTGCAGAGTCTAAATCCGCAACAGAAACAATTCCATCCTGAAGCCACCATGATAATTGTCCATCATCAAATAAACGAACTGAAATAGACATGTCACTTCCATTAAGTGCTGAAAACGTATGTAAGAATTTTTCAATTTCCTTACGAGAAGATCGATCAAATTCTCTTTGAATTTCTCGCCAAAATCGTTTAGATATTTTTTTTGGATAATTTAATGATGAACTAGACCATTCTTTAAATAAGTCCACTAACTCAATCCATGCAATTGGTTTTACAACACGTCGAATAAGCATTTCATTCGCAATATTTTTAAAAACCTCCTTTTCATTTAACTCCTCATCCCCACTGAAGCTGTCATATAGTTCCCAAAACTCTTGAGATGAGCTCTCCCATGTTTTTTTTCCAAGATTATTAGACAAGTGCTTATCGAATAATCTCTTAAACTGATCGTCCTCTAAAAGAAAAGTTTTAAAAGACTGAGCACCCAAATGGCAATTAAAAATCCCAAAAAAGAAAATTAATAGACTCCATTTTTGGAGTCTTATGAATTCGAATGGTTGGATATTTTCAAGTCTCTGAATGATAATTCAAAGTAAGGTGAATCCATCCCTCTTTTGATGACTGACTTACTAAAAAATATCCACAATCTTTTGCACGTTCTAAAACCTTGTCAACATCATCTAAATAAAAGCCGCTAAGATGTAAAAGAGTTCCGCTAACCGAGTTCTTTGCATACGAATCCATATCTGAAAGCAGAGTATTCCTATTTATGTTTGCAAGAATGTAGTCGTAACTGCCATGAGCTATACCCGCAGGAGATATAAGCTCAACTCCTCCTACATAAATATCAGAATTATCGGATACATTATTAGCCTGTATAACCTCTAATGCATTTTCAGCAGAATAAGGATCAATCTCAACACCAATTGCCTTAATAGCGCCCATCTTTACTGCCAAAACAGTCAATATACCCGTACCGCAGCCCATGTCAAGAATTTGCTTTCCCTTTAAATCAATTTTGAGAAGCTCCTGAATCATAAGATATGTAGTAGGGTGGTGACCCGTCCCAAAAGCCATTTTTGGATTAATCTCTATGAGATATTGATACTTGTTTATGTCAAGACCTAAATGAAATGGTGCTTTTATTAAAACTTGATTTTCAACATAAACTGGAGAAAAATTTGACTCCCAATTAATATTCCAGTTTTGATGAGGTATTTCAACCGTCTCAATCTTTAATGGACCTTTTGAGAGACCGAGAGGGAAATCATCAGTTGTTATTACTTTATATTGGTCTTTTGGCATATAAGCCAAAACATCTAAACCCTTTACTTCAATGGACTCAACAGGTTTGTCTTGTAGGTCAGCAATTACAAAATCAATGGCATCTAAATCTGAAACTCTGATTGAAATCTGGATATAATTCATTAAGATTTTCTCAATTTCTCTACCAAAAGAAGAAAATCATCAGCGTTCAGCGAAGCCCCGCCAATAAGACCACCATCCACATCGAGTTGAGCAAAAATATCATCTGCATTAGAGGGTTTACATGAACCTCCATACAATATTGGTAACTCTCCAGTTCCAAATGTCTCTTTCAATTTACCCCTAAGAAAAGCGTGCATTTCCTGAGCTTGATCGGGGGAAGCCACTTCTCCAGTTCCAATGGCCCAAACAGGCTCATATGCAACAACCACATCTGCAAGACCTTCTGGTGAAAGATCACTCAAAGCGATCTTCAGTTGTGTCCATGTGTCATTGAGAAAAGTTCCAGACTTTCTTTGTTCTAATTTTTCACCGACACAAACAATTGGAATCAAATGATGCTTTAATGCAGCTTTAACCTTTAATGCAACTAAATCATCCGTTTCTTTGAAATACTCTCTTCGTTCTGAATGGCCTAGTATCACAGCATCTACTTCTGAATTTAAAAGCATTTCTGGAGATATTTCACCGGTAAATGCCCCAGAATCTTTATGGTGGCAATTTTGCGCTGCAACTGCAATCTCAGGGTTCTCCCAGAGTTTTTCAACGGATGGAATTAAATGCAATGAAGGAGGGGCAACTACAACTCGGACATCCCCAACTACCTCATTAGTTAATAAATTAGAGATTTTTTCTAGAAGAGAGATACCCTCTTCAGGAGTTGTGTTCATTTTCCAATTCCCTACCAAAATTTTCATAAAATTTTATTTATTTAGAACTATTAAAGAAAAATTACAATGATTATGCATAATTAAGAAAACAAAATTTAAGATCTGCTTTTATATTCACTCTCAGATAGCCTCGGATCAATCCAGCGATATGATATTTCTACAAGCCATTGAATTATTACAAAAACGGCGGATAACGATAAAACACATCCCATTACGACTGGGAAATCTCTAGACTCAAGAGCATCAACCATCATTTTACCTGTCCCGTTCCAACCAAATACTGATTCAACAAATACTGCTCCCGAAAAAAGTCCAGCTAACCAGCCTGAAACAGTAGTAACCAATGGATTTAAAGAATTTCGCAGAACATGCCTTTTCAAAACTTGAATTTGTGTTAAACCTTTTGAATAAGCTGTTCTAATATAATCTTGAGATAAAACCTCAAGAGCTGAGGATCTCATCATTTGAGCAATAACTCCGAGCGGTCTTATCCCTAGGGTAAATGATGGTAATATTATATGGTGCCAATTATAGATCTCATACTCACCAAAATCATCTAATTCAATGAGGTTTCCTGTCATGGGAAGTCCTGTCCATGGACCAAGGATGAAACCAAAAACCCAACCTATTATGACAGCACTGAAAAAACTAGGAAGCGCCATTCCTGTTGTCGATAATATTACTACGAGTCGGTCAATCCAAGTTCCTGATTTTATTGCTGCTAAAAGACCAATTGGGATTCCAAAAAAAAGAGCAAAGCACATGGAAGTTAACGCCAATAATCCTGTATTTGGTAATGATTTTGCTAACATTTGAATAACAGGAACACCTTTATTTTGATACGATGTCTGAAGGTCAGGCCAACGAAATCCCCAAGACATATCATTGCGATAACCAATAGGTGATAATCCTTGTAAATAATCCCAATATTGAATTGACAGAGGCTTATCTAAACCGTATTCTGCGCGAAGAGCTTCCAAAGCTACAGGATCTTCTACCTGCCCAAGCATCATTCGAGCAGGGTCTCCGGCGACAGCATGAAAAAGAAAAAAAACTAAGGTTACAACCCCTAGGAGAACAATTGCAGATTGAAAAATTGTTTTCCAACGATCTTTCATTCTGGAAAATATGACTCAGCCCCTTTTGAGTTGAAAACAGCATCATTAAAATGAAAATGATTTATAATAACACCGTTTTTCAAAATTGTAACACCAGGATTTGAGCGATTGATCGTCTTCAATGCTGTACCATCCATAACTGCCCAAGGGAAAGAACAAGATGTTTCATTCATTAATTTAGATATATCCTCATCAGAAGAAGAAGTCATTCCAACTACTTTAAAATCAGATTTTTGAGAATAATTACTTAACTCTTTTGTTAAGCGCTTTAATTCACTGTAATTAGCCTTATTAAAATCATAAGCGACTAGCCAAATAACATCACCTGATACATACTCTTGAGTTTGATCAGTACCATTTATATTAATTGTGAAGTCATGTATAGGGGGCTCGTAACCATCACTAATTTTTTTTGAAAATGTTCCATCAGGATCTATAGTGAAATCTTTTTCCCATAACTTTTCTTTGATATAATCTGTTCCTGAAATCTCAAAAGATTCATCATCTCCTCCTTTCATAGTGTAATATGTCTCATACACTGGAGGATCTAAACCTAGTTCTTCCGCTGACATCATAGCCTCTGAAACATCTGTTCCTGGTTTATAAGCACGGAAATCCCAAACGGGGAGGTGGTTTAGAACAAAGTAAGAAAAGCTCACACTAGCTATAAGACCCAAAGCTATGATCACGCGATTAATACGAATACTTAAAAAAGGTTCAATACTATTTCTTCCCCATATCAATATAGCTATTAAAATGCTCAAAATCACATCTTTACCAAAGCTTTCCCATGGCTCTAATGGAATAGCATCACCAAAACAACCACAGTCAGTTACCTTTTCATAGTAAGCACTGTAAAAAGTTAAAAAAGTAAAAAATGCCATCATTCCAGCCAAGCTGGTTAAAGTAATTTTTTTCCAAACCCCGAGAAGAAGAGTTACCCCAAGTATTACCTCATAGATGACTATCAGCACGGCAAGATATAATGCCAAAGGCTGCAAAAAAGTAAGATTCAATACATCCTCACCAAAGTATTCATCCAACTTAAAGCTAAAACCAACAGGGTCGTTCATTTTTATAACTCCACTGAATATGAACAATAGTCCTACAAAGAATCGAGAAAAGTTGACTAAGAAAGTTTTCATAAATACTATTTGTTTGAAAGATGTATTAGAGCGAATACTGCATAATTAACCATATCCATATAGTTAGCGTCAATACCCTCGCTTACTAGAGTTTCTCCGTTGTTATCCTCAATTTGTTTAACTCTTAAAACTTTTTGAAGTATTAAATCTGTCAGCGATGGAATTCTCATATCTCGCCATGCTTCACCGTAGTCATGGTTCTTATTTTCCATAAGATTGTAAATATATTCAGCATGCTGATTATAAAGTATCAAAGCCTCTTCAGAATTCAAATCAGGTTCATTTACGATACCTTTTTCTATCTGGATAAGTGCCATGATCGAATAATTAATAATCCCAATAAATTCTCCTTCCATTGGGTCTTCAATTTTCTGGCTTCCAGATATTTGGATTGACCTTAATCGATTGGCTTTTATAAAAATTTGATCTGTAAGAGAGGTTAAACGCAGTATACGCCACGCCGTCCCATAATCTTGGCCTTTTTTTTGAAATAAATCCCGGCACATTTCCATTATTGCCGAATACTCTTTCTGGGTCTTTTTCATAACTACCTTTATACTTGTGAAAGATACTGCATTTCGTCCATTTTATTTAAATATTTCGGGTCAAATATGGCATGCGAAACAACCTGTAATTGTTGGAGTTATAAATGCTACTCCCGACTCTTTTTATGCGAAAAGTAGATCTATCCAAACAAATGATATAATTACAGCGGCAGAGAATTTGGTTTTAGATGGAGCCGACTGGATCGATATTGGTGGCTGCAGCACAAGACCTGGAGCTGACACACCGAGTATTGAAGAAGAATGGCTAAGGATAGAATCAAGTCTAAAGGAGCTAGTCAAAAAATTTCCAAATGTCCCAATTTCTATTGATACTTTTCGTTCTGAAATTGCGCAAAAAGCCATTGATGCAGGAGCATCTATTGTTAATGATATTTCTGGAGGCACGATTGATCCTAAAATATGGAATGTAGTCGCGAAGAATAAGGTGCCTTATGTATTAACACATTACCCTCAGGGATCGACTCCAAAAAACATGCAAAATGAACCTTTGGGATCAAAAAAAGTATTTAGTGCTGTATTTCAAGAACTCAGCGCATCAATAGATAACCTTCATAGCTTGGGAGTAAATGATTTATTAATTGATCCTGGGTTTGGTTTTGGAAAAACTATTGAATCAAATTACAAACTTATGTCTGACTTATCGGGCCTAAGAGAATTAAATCACCCTATTTACATCGGGATTTCAAGAAAGAGCATGCTTTGGAAACTTCTTGACAGCAGCCCGAATGAAATGCTACCCGCATCAAGCGCAATTCACTTATATGCTTTAGAAAAAGGTGCACAAATATTGCGCGTTCATGACCCAAAAGAGGCAAATCAAATCAGGACGATCTGGAAAAGCCTTTGTCAGTAGACACCATCTTATAATTGAAAAAAAATCAAAATTTAATCGGTTTTGATTTTGGATAATAAAAAGTTAATATTTCATCAGCAGAGTATCCAAAATTTGCCATTCTTAGGCCACCTTCCTGGGACATCCCGATACCATGACCGTACCCCCTACCCGTTAAAGTAATATTGTCACCTCCGTTGTTTTCGACACTAAACCAAGTTGACCGAAGAGAGAAGAATTCTCTGAAATATCTTAAACGCTTTTTCTTCCCTTTGAACTCAACAAACTGAACTCTAAAAGGTTGCTTGAAGGATAGCGCAAATTTATTTAAGTCAGCATCTTGCATACTTACACCAAATGAATCTGACATGTATTTCAACCATTTCATTTTATTCACGGTCTTCTTCCAATAAGTTTGAGGACACTTAAGACTGAAAGTATCCAAGACACTTATGAGGGATGACCTGGGGTTAAAGTACCAACCGCAAGGCATAGTCTGCCCTCCAGAATTAGCATGAAACAGGGCATCAATTGGATTGCCATTAATGTCTGCTAGTATTGTTTGAGATGTGGAACGCACAGCCTCTAAAAGCCTATTCAATCTATTTAAATTCTTTGGCCATCCATGAAATGCTTGAGATCTCACATCATCAGTAACCCCATATGGAAAACCATCTTTTGAAAACTTATTATAATTTTTATAAATCCAGGTTCTCGCCAAAATAGCTTGAGCTCTCCATAATTCTGGATGATCTAACCTCCCCAGCTCGGCATCCACAACACCAATTAAATATGAATCCAATGACAGCAATGCGATGGATAACAAATGTGTCTTATGATATTTAAATATTAAAGAACCTGAAATACGTCGTGTAGTTCCATCTAAATTCTTAATATCCAAAACACTTTTAGAGGCAATCAGCAAAGAGTCTGCATGCTGCCAATCATCATTGATTTTGTAAGCAACACTTTTACCCAAACCTTTAACGCTTATCTCATTATCAAATATGGTATCTGTTTTGATATTTTTAAAAACTATTACTTTAAATCGTGTTCCTCTGATATCAAAGCCTCCGGAAAATTGATCAGAAAATATTTGAACCCGTAAAACATCTGGAACATCTTGTGACCGCAACTCTACGCCCACTAAAAAGAAGCATAGAAAAGGAAATACTCCTTTATAAATTATTCGCAACATAATTGGCTACAGATAACATTGGGTTTTGATTCAAGTCTAGTTTAAGTCTCAATTTTTCATAGGATATTGTTTGCTTACTATTATCATTTAAAAGTTTTTCTAAAGCGAGAAAAAGAGCCTTAGAATTACAAGAATTTTGAATGAATTCTTTTACTACTTTATCTTTAAGAATCAAGTTAACTAAGGATATATGGTCCACTCTTATAAAAAACTTAGCAATCAAATATGTAAACCACGATGTCTTGTATGCAACAACTTGAGGTATGCCCCTTAGAGCTGTTTCTAATGTTGCCGTACCGGATGAGACAAGCGCTATCTCAGCACCTTCCAATGCATTGACTCCAATAACAATTTGATCTGAATCAAAACTTTTTCCAGAATATTTTCTCAATATTTTTATATACTCTTCTTCTCCAATATGCTCAGGTCGAACCCACTTAAAGGGTTTTTTTAATTTAATTGCAGTCTTAAAAAAAACAGGAATATGTTTCGATAATTCTTGTTTTCGACTTCCAGGTAATAAAGCCAACCAACCTCCTTTTGTTGCATTAATTTTTTTTACTCTTTGGATTGCAGGATGACCAAAATAGGGAGCATCAATACCTTCTTTACTCAAAAGTTCTGACTCGAAAGGAAGTAATGGAATTACTGCATCTGTATACTTTCTCAAACCAACAACCCTTCCTGGACGCCATGCCCAAAACTGAGGACTTACAATTTGAATTAGTTTCGTTCCACTTTTTCTAAGACCACTAATCGTAGCCCACCTTGCGAGACGGATATTGAAAGTTTGATAATCGATACATACAATTAAGTCTGGTTTCCATTTTGATAAAAATATCTTTAATTTCTTTTCCTGTTTCAAGACTCGGGGAATGTGCCTAGCAACTTCAAAAAAACCCATTAGAGAAAGCTCATTTAAATCCACTTGAGGCTTCTGGCCTTCAAGAGCCTCTGTCATTCCCTTGCCTCCCCAAAAAATAAATTCAGCTTTGGGCCAGTTATTTTTCGAATATTTTATGAATTCAGAACCTAAAACATCTCCGGAAGCTTCACCAGCTAAAACAAATATTTTCTTCTGTTTAATCATAACCACTCCCAACGAAAATATAAATAGAGGGAAAAATATATTATTGAAACAAATAAAATCATTCTTACCATAACCGTGCGTTTTAAAAAAACACCCAAAACCAAAAAAAGAAAATTTATCAAGGTTGAGAACACAAGAACCCGAAATAACAAAAAAGACCATAGATCAGGATCTATTTTTTCAGTTGTTGGTAATTTAGGAAATCTAGCAAGTAGATACGTCCAAATAAATAATGGCGTACCTGCAGCAATGACAAACCCAAGAGTCATATCTAAAAACCCTCTTTTGCTCACTATCATAGTTCCAAAATTTTGTTGATATCAATAATTGACTTGTGCGAAGTCAGATCAAACTGGACCGGAACGACTGTTACATAGTTTTATTTAAAGCCCATATATCAGTTTCATCCGAGCCATCCATATCTTTAAACTCCCCGGTCATCCAATAGTAAGATTTTCCGTTGGGATCCATACGCTTGTCAAATTTCTCCATCCATTTACCAATTGTTTGACGACAAACTCTTATCCCCTTGTATCTTTTTGCTGATATTTTTGGGATATTAACATTCAGACAGACTCCATTTGGCATACCCTTTTTCAAGACCATTGAAGCAATTTTATAAACATAATTTTCAGCTTCAGAAAAATCAGCATCCCAACTGTAATCTAGTAATGAAAATCCAATAGATGGAACTCCCTGTAATGCCCCTTCAATTGCAGCCGCCATAGTACCACTGTAGAGAACATTTACCGAGGCATTGCTGCCATGATTGATCCCGGATACAATCATATCTGGTTTTTTTTCAAGGATCTCATGGACACCTATTTTTATGCAGTCTGCGGGAGTNCCACTGCATGAAAATTCTCTTTGAGGTCCTGAATCCATAAATATAGGCTCACAACGAAGAGAGTCACTTATCGTTATCGCATGACTCATTCCACTTTGCGGAGAGTCTGGAGCGACCACCACCACATCACCTAATCGATTCATTTGCCTTATTAGGACTCGAATACCAGGTGACGAAATGCCATCATCATTTGTTATTAATATCAGTGGTTTTACCATTTTTGTCATACTTCAAAACTACATTTTGACAGGTTATATATTACGGCATTGAATTTGTACTTTTCCACAGTAAATAAATAATATAATGTTCATACTAATAATTGTTGTCTTTATGGCCCTTGGGTTTTATGTCCAAAACCGCCTAAAATCTCGTTTTAAAAAATATAGTAAAGAGCTCTTACATAATGGAATGTCTGGAGCTCAAGTTGCCGAAGCGATGTTAGATCATTACGGAATCAGCTCCGTAAATGTGGTTTCCGTTCCCGGTAAATTAACTGACCATTATAATCCAGCAAATCGAACCGTTAATTTATCTCCTGAGGTCTATGAAGGACGAAATGTAGCTTCAGCAGCTATTGCTGCTCATGAATGTGGTCATGCAGTGCAACATTCTACGGCCTATTTCTGGCTTGGAATGCGTACGAAAATGGTACCTGTGGTAAATGCATCCAGCCAAATAATGAGAATGGTATTTTTTGCTTCATTATTTGGAATGGGATTATTGGGTTTAGGATATTCTAACATTCTTATACTTTTGATTGCAGTACAAGCTGTAATTGCAAGCTTTGCTTTTGTTACACTGCCAGTCGAGTATGATGCATCAAGACGTGCTTTAGTATGGCTCAAAGGAGCAGGAATAACAAATCCCCACAATCATGGAATGGCTGAAGATGCTCTAAAATGGGCAGCTAGAACATATTTAGTGGCAGCTATTGCTGCAGCAACTCAACTACTTTATTATGTAATGTTATACATGAGAAGAAATTAAGTGATTATTTTCAAACTAAATTACTGAACCTGGGTTATTTAAATATGAATTGGATTATTGGAATAGTAGTTTTAGCAGTTACATCATTTATTGGGTTTACGTATTACTCCTCTCAAAAATTGGAAAAACCCAATTATGAAGTTTTAGTGAACGAGGGTGACTATCAAATCAGGTTATACAATAGTAGCCTCTGGGCTGATGTAGAAGTTTCCACAACAAATCAGGGAGATATGTCAAGGGAAGGATTTCGTCCCTTGGCCAATTATATCTTCGGAGGAAACGCAGAGAATAAAAGTTTGAGTATGACGGCACCGGTCGCAATGGTTAACGATTCAATAAACCCCAGTATGAGGTTTTACATGCCATCTGATCGGAATATCAAAAATCTACCAAAGCCCAACGAAAATAACATTCGCTTTGTAGAGCTTCCTGAGAGAAAACTTGCAACCTTGAAATTTGGCGGTAGCCTCAATGAGGGCAGCAAAAAAGAAGCTATGAAGAAATTAAAAATATGGTGCGAAGAAAATAATTTAGAAATAATCGGACCGATGGAAGTTTTCGGATATAATGCTCCTTATGAAGTAATCAAGACCAACGAAGTAGCATTTCCCATTAAAGATTAGTTAATCTTCAGGGAAGATCTTTCCAGGGTTCATTATTCCTTTTGGATCTATAGAATCTTTAATCGCCTTCTGCAAGCTTATTGCAGCCTTATTAAAAGCAATGTCCATGTAACTTTTTTGAACAAGACCTATTCCATGCTCCCCGCTGATTGTTCCGCCCATTAACTTTACTTGTTCAAATATTTCTCTTATTCCTGATTTTAGATGCTCCCCATCCCATTGATTATCAGTCATGTCTCCTTTTAAAATATTGACATGTAAGTTTCCATCACCTGCGTGACCGTAGCAGACCGACTCAAAACAATAATTAGACCCAATTGATTTCACCGCTCTCAGCAGCTGAGGTAACTTAGCTCTTGGGACCACAGTGTCTTCTTCCTTGTAAATACTATGAGACTTCACCGCTTCACCCACACTTCTTCGCAACTTCCAAATTGCATCACGTTCTTTTTCCGTTTCAGCAAAAAGAACTTCCACAGCACCATTGGAGTCCACTACTGAAGATATTTCCTCTGCTTCTCGCACTACAGCGTCATTATCATGCCCATCTACTTCAATTAGAAGATGAGCTTCTATTTTATCATCAGTAGGCAGATTAACGTTCTCATTGTATTTAAGTGCCCAATCAATAGCTGCTCGCTCCATAAACTCAAGTCCAGATGGAGTTACTCCAGATCGAAATATTTTTTCTACCGCAGCGCATGCCAGATCAGAAGAATGAAACGGAACTAACAAAGTGTATGAGAATTTTGGGTATGGTATTAAGCGAACTACTATTTTTGTAACTACTCCCAAAGTACCTTCAGATCCAACGAAAAGCTGTGTTAAATTATAGCCTGTTGAATTCTTAAGAGTATTTGCTCCGGTCCATATTATTTGACCATCGGGCAAAACTACCTCTAGGTTTAACACATAAGCAGATGTTACTCCATATTTAACGGCTTTTGGACCGCCTGCGTTATACGCTACATTCCCACCCAATGTCGAAGAGCCCCAGCTTGAAGGATCAGGAGGGTAAAAAAGACCTTTATTCTTACAAGCATCATGAAAAACTTGGTTAATTACACCAGGCTCAACTGTGGCTTGGGAATTTGATTCATCAATTTCGATAATCTTTGACAAACTTTCCATACTTAAAGAAATACCACCAAAAACAGGAATCGAACCACCTGAAAGCCCAGTCCTCGCAGCTGCAGGAGTAACTGGAATACCAAATTTATTTGCTTCTCTTAAAACAATAGAAACATCTTGTGTAGATTCTGGACGGACTACAACTTCGGGTAGATTGCTTATATCTTCTGTTTGGTCGTGAGAAAAATCTTTTAAACGCTCTGGATCAAAAGAAATTTTCTCTTCACCAAGATGCTCTTTTAGAGCCTGAAGCCAATTTGGTTTATCTTCGAGCATATTTGAAAATTAATTGAACAAAAATAAGCTTTCAATGCAAAAAAAACTCACTATTCTTTTATTCTTTTCATCTTTAGTTTTAGTAGCTCAAGAAGGACCAATAAAACGTTCTGTTGAATTTGATGATGTATTTGCATCAAGAGTGTTTGCATCAAAAGGGGTTTATGGCTTGCGGTCAATGGAAGATGGTTTGCATTACTCAAGGCAAACTAAAAAAGGAATAGAAAAATTTGAATTTAAATCTGGAGAATCTAAAGGTGTATTAATTAGCAATGGGGATGCTTTAGATACTCAAGGAAATGATATACCGCTGAGATCTTATACTTGGATCAAAGGTGAAACAAAAGCCATAATAGAGACTGAAATTGAGTCTATTTATCGTCATTCTTACAGGGCAAAAACGTATGTCTATGATCTTGAAAACAAAAGAACCTCGGAAGTTGCTTCACACCCAATTCAAAATCCATTGATCAATCCCAAAGGGAATAGCATTGCATACGTTTATCAAAATAATATTTATATCAAGTCTTTAATTGATTCTTCAGCACTAAAAGTCACAAATGATGGAATCTTAAACGAAATAATCTACGGGGCTCCAGATTGGGTTTATGAGGAAGAATTTGGATTTCATATTGGAATAAGCTGGTCTGATAATGGCAGGTACCTCGCATACTATCGTTTTGATGAAACAGAGGTTCAAGAATTCAGTATGGACATCTACGGAAACGAGCTATATCCTCATCCATATGTTTTCAAGTACCCAAAAGCAGGGGAAGATAATAGTAAAGTTGAAATTTGGGTCTTTGACACTAAAAGCAAAAAGCACAATAATGCCTCAAGTGGAATTAATTATGAATATATCCCTCGCATAAATTGGTCTCCACTAGGAGAATTAATAATATCTACTTTAAATAGACATCAAGACAGTCTGAATTTGATAAGATTTAATCCAGTCAATGAAGAAAAAAATAATCTCCTTCTAGAAACTGAAGACTCCTATGTAGACGCTGATCATGGTATTACTTTCTTGAGAGACGGCTCATTTATTTGGATGTCTGAAAGATCTGGATTCAATCATATATATCATGTTGGCCCAAGAGGGAAAAAGATAAAGGCTATAACTCGTGGTGATTTTGATATAACAAAGCTTTTTGGAGTAGACGAAGTTAATGGAGTGGTCTACTATCAAGCTGCTGCAATTGACCCTTCGCAGAGAGAGGTTTATAAAAGTTCAATCAAAAGAAAAAGACCAATAAGAATAAGTCCGAAAAACGGATGGAACGGCGGAACTTTTAGTAGCACTTTTAGTAATTACATTTTAAACCATTCTGATGCTAACACCCCAGAAAAAATAAGTTTATGTGATAATTCTGGCAAAGTGATAAGAATATTAGAGGATAATTCTGATTTACGAGAAAGACTCGGCAACTTTAATCTGAGCCCCAAAGAGTTTTTTAAACTCAATACTGATAATGGACAGGAACTGGCAGCATGGCAAATTAAACCCCTCAATTTTAATGAACAGAAAAGATACCCAGTTTTGATGTTTGTATACGGAGGCCCAGGAAGTCAAACTGTTGAGAATAAATACGGAGGAAGAAACAACTGGTATCAAATGCTAGCGGCGCAGGGTTATTGGATCATCTCTGTTGATAATCGCGGCACAGGGGCAAAAGGTCGCGATTTTAAGAAATGTACATATTTAGAGCTGGGAAAACTTGAAGTTGAGGATCAAATTTCAGCGGCTCGTACATTGGCAAAAAATGTTAATGTTGATTCGAGTAGAATTGGAATTTGGGGATGGTCCTATGGAGGATTCATGGCGGCGAATTGCATACTTAGAGGTTCTGATGTTTTTAAGACAGCTATTTCAGTTGCTCCCGTATCAAACTGGCGTTTTTATGATAATATTTATACAGAGAGATATATGAGAACTCCAAAAGAAAATGGAGATAGCTACGATGAAAACTCTCCACTGAGTCATGCAAATAAGCTGAAAGGAAATTATTTACTCATACATGGAACCGGAGATGACAATGTTCATGTACAAAACTCCATGCGTTTATCTGAGGCACTTATTCAGGCTAATAAACAGTTTGACTTTATGCTTTACCCTGATAAAAATCATGGGATTTATGGAGGGATGACAAGTGTGCATCTTTATTCAAAAATCTCTAATTTCATCCACGAAAACTTATAATCTGATTATCTTCCGCATTCTAAAAATAAATATTAATCATGTCAACATCTAAAATCACCCACCCCAGAGGTCTATATTCTCTATTCTTCACAGAAATGTGGGAGCGATTCAGCTACTATGGTATGCGCGCTCTTTTAGTTTTATATCTAACTACAGAATATGCACAAGGAGGGTTTGGGCTGGAAAGGGCCAGTGCTTTAGAGATTTATGGAATATTTACTGGTTTGGTATATCTGACTCCAATCGTAGGAGGAATGCTTGCAGATAAATTATTAGGTCAGCGAAAAGCTATCTATACCGGTGGAGTTCTGATGGCAATGGGACAATTTTCTTTAGCTGCTTCTCATGTTTTCATGAATGATGAAACCCAGAGAACATTTCTTTTCTATTTAGGTCTTGGTCTTCTTATGATGGGAAATGGCTTTTTTAAACCAAACATATCTACTATTGTGGGCACCCTATATAGCGATAATGACCCAAGAAAAGACTCTGCATTTACAATTTTCTATATGGGAATAAATTTAGGTGCCTTTTTAGCGCCAATCATTTGCGGAACCCTTGGTGAACAAGTGGGCTGGAGTTATGGTTTTGGTGCTGCAGGCATAGGGATGTTACTCGCTTGTATTTGGTTTTATTTTGAAGAAAATAAACTTGAAGGTCAAGGAATGCCTCCCGGTAGAATTGGCGAAAAAAGATTAAAAGGTAAAGATTTTATAAATGTTTTAGCTTACATCATTGGCTCTATTGTTTTTGTCTATGGATTCCTTATTCTACAAGATTCCATTTCAGAAAACCTTATGAGTACTCTAATTAAAATAGTTGCAGCTTTAGGTATTTTATCGCTGGGTTATATTATATATAAAGGCACTAATGGTAATGAAGAATGGAGTAGAGTTAGTGCTATTTTTATTTTTTCTATTGCCAATATTTTCTTTTGGAGTGGCTTTGAGCAAGCTGGCGGAACCTTTAATTTATTTGCAGCAGACGAAACGAATCGAATGATTGGAGAAACAGAGGTTGCGGCATCTTTATTTCAATCTATCAATGCACTAGCAATATTTATATTCGCTCCTCTACTTGCCTCATTTTGGGTGGCTCTCGCGACACGAAATAGAAACCCCTCTACTCCAGCTAAATTTGGATGGGGATTAAGCTTCCTAGCTCTTGGTTTTGTCGTTATGTCTTTGGCCAGTTTTGCAGCAGAAGGAGAAGCATTAGTAAGCCCAATGTGGTTAGTTGGTGTATATGTAATACATACTTTCGGCGAACTTTGTCTTTCACCAATTGGGTTATCCATGATTACAAAATTAGCGCCGCCCAAAATTGTGTCTGTAATGATGGGGTTATGGTTTGCTTCCATGGCATTAGCTAACTATATGGCTGGCATTATGGAATCTCTTCTCGAAGGCATTTTCCCTGGTATGAATTTATTTGTTTTTCTAACAATAACGGCAGGAACAGGAGCATTGATGATGTTTGCCTTGACTCCGGTATTAAAAAAATTAATGAAGGGTATTCACTAAATAGCAAGAAGTTTCAAAATTAAAAATACCGTTAAATAGACGGCATTTTTAATTTTCAGAACAGTCAACTGAACAGTCAACTATTGATAAACAAAATCATATCCTTTCAAAGATAGAGTTCTATACTTTTTCTCATCGAACATGTATAACCTAGAGGGACGCTTTGCCCTTGAAGAAGAATGGACCATATTTCCAGTATCAATAAGAAGTTGACTCTTTAGTAACTTTCTTCTGAAATTTCTCTTATCAAAAGACTTTGTTAACGCACATTCATATAAACGCTGAATGCTATACATGGTAAATTCATGCGGCAATAAACTGAATCCAATAGGTCTTCTTTTCACTCTGCGCTTGAGTCTTTCTTTTGCATAAGTGACTATTTCATTATGATCAAAAGCAAGTGTCGGAATGTCATTTACATTCACCCAAGTATATTTCTCGCGTACCAAATTATCTTCAAGATCCCGATCTAAGCGAACCGTACAATAATAAGCAATGTTAATTACTCGTCCCACAGGATTTCTGTATAGATCTGCAAAACCATTCAATTTCTCCAGTAGCCAATCGTTCCTTCCTGTTATTCGATTTAATAATTCTTTGGCGACAAAAGAAGTTTCCTCATCTGTATTGACCACCGAAGAAGGAATAATCCAGGCACCTTCAAATGGGGTTCCAACCTTTTTGGATAAAAGAAGTTTCAAATTCTCACCATCAAATCCAAATACTATCACAGAAGTTGCTATTGCTACCTTAAATTGCTCTGGTAAAAAGTCTACGCGCATATTAAAAATTTATTATTTATTTTTCATTAATACCACCATAAAAACAAATACTCTATTGAAAAAAGTGTGCCATTTTTTTATCCCTAAATTTTAGTAAAGATTATAAAAATATTAAACTATTTAATTCCAATTTTATTATTCAATAAAATGTTTCCCTAGATATGTCAAAAAATGATGTTCCCTTTTCTTTTTGGGAAAAGAACCGATCACTTTTTCAAGGTGATGTAATAATTATAGGCGGCGGTCTTGTTGGTCAATCTATAGCTATTGCTCTGCAAAAAAAGAGAATTAAATCTCATCAAAAGCCATTAAAAATTTGTATCGTAGACAAGCTACCTACAGGAAAATCAGGCGCCAGTACAAGAAATGCTGGATTTGCATGCTTTGGAAGCCCAACAGAAATTCTTGATGATATGAATCAGGAAACTGAAAATAAAATAGTGGCAAGAATGAAAAATAGAATTGCTGGCATTTCACTCTGGAAAAATTGGGTGTCTCCTGATATTATAGATTGGGAAGATCATAATGGATATGAAGTATTCGAACCTCAAGAAATAAAATCATATGAGGAGGTTTTGAATCAATTAGATAATCTAAATCGTATGGGTAAACTAGCCTCGGGGGAAAAACAAATATATTCGAAAACATCACAGATTTCTACGAACTTACCCTACTCTATCAAAATTAATGGTGAAGCCAGTCTCAACCCAGGTAAAGCGCACAATGCCTTAGTCGAAATTAATAGATCCTTTGGAACAGTCTTTTTCAATGGAATCCGAATCTCAGGAAGAAAAAATTGGATAAAAACAAGAAATGGATGGACCATACCGAGTAATCAAGGAGATTTTAAGGCCTCTAAAGTTGTCGTTGCAACAAATGCCTGGACCCCAGAGTTAATTCCAGGAGTAGACATCACTCCAGGAAGAGGCCAAATAATTTTAATAAAACCATCTCAAACTACTATTTTTAAAGGGGTCTGCCACGCTAAAAAAGGTTATTTATATTTCCGAAATTTGAATAACTACCTATTGCTTGGTGGGGGAAGAAACCTTTTTCGGCAAGAGGAAACATCTTTAGACATGTGCACAACAGCTAATGTTCAAACTTATTTGGAATCATACATTAAGGAGGTACTAATTCCAAAGCAAGAATATACCGTTATAAATAGGTGGTCTGGTATTATGGCATTTTCAAGATCAGGTGAGAAATCCTCGTTAATTTATTGGGAAGAGCCAAACCTATTAATTGCTGCCAGAATGGGAGGAATGGGAGTCGCACTGGCACCAAAGGTCGGGGAAGATGTTGCTAAAATGATACTTACCTAAATCAAAGTCCAAAACATCTTAAAAAGACAAGGGCGATAATCGTAATTATCGCCCTTTTTGTTTATCCCGGAAAGCCGGTTTATTCAAAAATCCCGTAGGACCGTCCACCGCAAATAAATTCTCTGATTTCTCAGATACTATTGGTGTCTTTTTCATCACCTGTCATTTACGATTTTCCTGTTAAACAACCCTGTCCGCATCGGTTCAAAGTCTGGACTTTATTTCAAGCCCCAGTATAACAAGACTCTGTCTATTTGAATTGCTCCAAACACTGGCTATCCAGTAGAATAATTACTCGTCGAAACCAGTATTTATTCTTTCAAGAGTTCAGAGTGGCGTCCTAAAGACCATACTCTGAGTTTCAAGATTTGAGTCTGTACTTTTTTTCAAAAGTATTTGTCATTTCTTGCTGCCGAATTTTACTTTTGGTAGATCTTCTTGCGAAGATTTCCCTAACGTCCACCCGAGGGCTTCTTTTCAGCAGTTCTCCAATGTTGCTTAAAGCTCCTTCTTTCGAAAAGCAAATTGTGTTTTCTATCTTGCGACTTCGACGACACAAATTACTCATTATGAGACACATTTCGATGACCCTTTCGCATCATTGAACCAGATCAAACCGTTGTTTTTCTCTGTTTGTGTTTATTGAAAGTAGAAAAAAAAATATCGCATCACACCCCTTGTTAATAAGTTTGTTAAAAAGAATAATTTTATATTTAAAATACTCTATTTGAGTATTTTACGAATTAATTTAATTTGATGTTTAAACAAATAGAGTCACGAATTGACTTTACTAATACTATAAATATTTCGTCAAACTTCCTGAATATTCAATTTTAACATCCAGAAACTATTTTTTTTATCAGAATAAAATTATTTAGGAGCCGAATAAGCTTTCAAATAAAACAATAATTAAATATCCAGAAAAATTTAATCTATATCCTGACCTGGAAAATAACCTGAATTTGATTTTCTAATAAACCATTTATATCCCTCGTAATGCCGTAATCCAAATGAAATTTGGCATTGTGGCCTCTATGGTAATAGTTAAACCCTAAATTAGTTACCGATGTTGCTATAAAAAGACCACCTGAATAAGTATCAAATTCGGGATAAACAATGGAATAATTTGCCGCAAGACTGAAGTTTTTTCGAATCATAATCTCAGCAACCAAATTCCCACCTGTACCCAAAACTAAATAACGGCTGATCTCCTCAGGTAATAAAATATCCGATGGAACTGGTGAGTGCTTGAGACCTGTTAATGAATTGGCGGTAGCTTGACCTATCTCAAATAGAATAGAAACACCTCTATACTTCAACAAAGCATCCAAATACCACTTCCGATAATCAGGTAGGTCACGAGAGCCGTTGGCTCTGTACATAGTAAAATCTCCATGCGACTCTCCAACCGGACCAGAAGCACCATAATTATACGACCCAGCAACACCTATGAGCATTTTTAGTTTTTTCTCGAAGAGCAAATCAGCTGAAAAATTTGTATTACCCTCGGAGAAATCCCCAAAAGGCGATAAGTCTATGCGAAATGCGTACTTGTAACCGCCGATATCTACATCTCTTGAATCGTCACCAAATGAATTTCTTCCGTCCCCAGTGGTTAACGCTAACTTAGGTTGAATCTTTACTTCTCCAATATTAAACTCCGCCTCAAGCTTCATTCCTATCTCCCGTCCAGTTTCACAAAACCGACTACTAAAAAAACTTCTACTGGTAAATGAAAGTTGATCCTCATAGAATAACATTTCACGATTATTTCCAATATTTGGCATTTGCCCAATTGTTAGTTTTATTCTTTCAACAGGCTTATAGGATATCCAGGCATCCATTAAAAGATCATTCCTAGAATAGTCTGATTGAATAAAAAATTCCAGCTTTTCTCTCAAAGCAAATCCTTGAATCCTTAGAAAAGTCAATTCTGGAGAAAAACGAGTATCTACCTGTTCCGAATTATCTATAAATGAAAGTTTTGGCTGTATTGCCCCCCCCAATTGAAATCCATAATTATAATCTCGAGATGCGATTTTCAAGCCCCCACCGAGACCATAATCTCCCAGACCTTGGGCGTGAGAGACTTCAGCGCATAGAATTATAAATATTGAAAATAAAAGTGATCTTATCATGAAAAATATATTTGTCTTAGTATGCATGGTAACGATAATATTTTAATTTTTTATTTAAACCCGTATGAATTACGTCAAAAGCAACATAACTACTAGTGGCCTCAGGCTCAAACAATTCAAATAAATGGGCTCCGCGAACTTGAGATGTCGGAACATATAATAATTCAAAAGGCTGTTCCTTTTCTAAAAGTCTCAACTCTGAGGTTACTCTTTGACGACGTACTCTAAATTCTGGTATACCATCCTGCAGATATTTAGTGATATTATATGAATAAATTCGATTTGGGTCTAAAGTCTCTGAGCTAACTAGCTTATACTTGATTCCTAGAACATCGAACTTCGGCTTAATCAAAGGAATAAGCTCTTTTGTTAGCAAATATGCCAAAGGAAACGAACGTGTCTTTATGTTTCTTTGTTCAGATAAGTCTCTGACTTCAAACTCAAAGCCCTGAACGGATTTCTCTTCCAAATCAATAAAATTCATAATTCTATTTTCAGTCAAGTATGAAGATGAATAAACAACCCTTCGATTTGTATCAGTTAGGTGTACTAAAACTTTTCTCATATTATGTTTTGATTGCACTGCTGATTTTAAAAAACTCATCCCAACCTCCTTAACACATGCCACTCTCCTTTTAAAAGATGTCCTACCCAGGCCCACACCTCTTATTTCAATTAGCGAACTAACACAGTTACTTAAAGCATACGATGTTGATGATGATCGAGCACTTATAGAGCCCTCACGGATACGGATAGTCCCTAGATGTTTTTCGGTGGAGAAATAATTATGATGAGTATATCCTTGTTTATCAAGGTCAGCTTGGCAGGGGGTAATAAAAGAATCTTCTATTAACTCTCTTAATTTTTTAGGGACATTGGGATTTGAAGTATGCAAAAACATTACGTCATACATCGATGTGACACCAAAATTACCAAAATTGACAAAGTCCCGTCGAAAGGGTCGATATTCATGAAAATCTAGAGCCAATTCTGGATCGAATAAATTAAATGTACTCTTCAAATATTTGGTTTCCGGAGCACTTATAATTGTATGATCTCGATTCAAGTCCATCCCATTTTTTGCATACCGGTTCTCTTTTTTATAACCATCTGGGTTAGCAACAGGAATTATCATCATTTCAAATTCATCTAATAAATCAGAATTATTGAGTAATTCATGTATCAGGAATAAAAGACCCTCAACACTGCCCATTTCATTGCCATGCAAACCACCTTGAAGCCATACACGTATAGGATTCTTAACAGGGTTTTTACCAACCAACCTAATAGCAGGTATCTCAATCCCTCCCTGGCTTTTGCCAATAAAGGAAATACTCAGCTGGTTTGGATTTTCTATGGATTTATTCTTTAAAAAACTTAATAATTCTGTAATTGATGTGTATCCCTTTTTTTTTGAAAATCCAGGGGTAGGGATTTCTATATCTGGATCTGGAAAAAAAATTTGAGTTATTATTTTAGGTTGAATTCCTAACTGCAATACCGAAGAAGAACTGCATAAAACAATTACAATAAAAAGTATTGAAGTTTTTATGAATTTCATATCAAAATACTCGTTATGAACTGAATAAACCATTCAGGACGAGTTAAAACCTCCCCAATAGGTGAGGTTGCGCCATCTACTGAAAAACGTGTTATCGAACTCTGCATTTTGAAACCATACCAGCGTACAAAGTATTTCGAAAGTCCCAATGTAATCGCTTCCGGACGACTATAAAACGTACCATTATGTAAAAAAGAATATTCAGGTGCTTGCAAATAACAGTAGCGTGCATCAAAAGAAACACCGTTTTTTAGGATATAGCCTCCCTGTATATTGTAACCGTGGCCTACCATCATTCTGTTTTTCACATAGGAATCAACATTTTGAATACCATCTATCAAAAAGCTACTCGACGTAGAACCATCATTTCGAACGCGGTAACTAATGTCAGAAGGTACAGAAGCATCAGCATATACGTATTCTCCAAGAATAGAAACACCCCGAAATTTAAAGAGGAAATCAGCACCAAGTTGCCAATAATTTGGTAGGCTCGTTTTAAAATCTTGATCTAAATATAAAATACTCCCTTGAGCTCTTCCCCGACGGCTACTAATTCCTTCATTAAAGCTTCCTCTTGCCCCAAACACAAGTTTTGGGGTTCTTTCCCTAACTAAGTCAACTTGACGATATTGACCATAGCGAGTAAAGAGACCATTTGGCAAATAGTCCAAACGAAGACCGTACTTCAATCCCCCGATATCATTTCCCATTGGGACGTCTCCATCTCCAGAGGTTATGGATGTCAGAGCTCGCAAATAGCTTCTTGAATTTAATCTGATTGTGCTTTCTGAAAATAGACCAAATTCAAATATTGTATTGAACGCAGATGTTAATTTACTACGATCGACCAGCTGCATAGTACCTGAATTCATTGTCATTTCCCGACTATTTACTGGATTCACTTTCTGACCAATAATTATCCTATGGCGTTTGTTAAACCGGTATGTTAAATAAGCATGCAGCAATCTAGTCGATTGAGAATTATCAACCTCTGGAACGCCACCCAGATCAACTTGTATCCTGTATTGTATTCTAGCAGGTTCGTATTCACCATTAATTCGAAGTCTCAACCTTCGTAACCTGGCTCTGGTACTATTAGGGTCAGCAATAGAATCTTCATTATACTCAACATCTATACTAGGCTGAATAAGGCCACTTATTTTCATTTTATAGCCACTCGAGCCAGAGAATGTCCAGCCCTCCCCTAATGTATAATCATTCGCTACCAAGTAATCATCCTCAGTTATTTGAGCATTCATAACCGACGATAAAAAAGTAATTACCAATACCCAAATATTTTTAGACGCGATTTTTTTCATTTTTATCATTCTAATGAAATCATTTCTCCCATTGCAATTACATTTTGTAATTCCCAAGAATCATTAAAAACACAAAAATCAGCGTCAGCTCCAACCTTTACTCGACCTTTATGATTTAAGCCTAAATTATCTGAAACATTAGATGTAACTATGGACAATGAGTCCGAGATAGAAATTGCTTCTGACTTAACTAGACTTTGAAACTCTGATAAATTCGCAGATATCGGAGCGGGCTTGGTACCAATAATATTTTGCTTATCATCTTTTAAATCTAAACCGGCATTACCATCTGTTGAGAAAGTGATCCGATCAATAGAAAGATTCTGCTCCAATGCCATAAGGACCGCTCTATGGGGATCAGTGAATTTTGAGGCCCCAGTAGTTATGTCTATTCTACCTCCCAGCTTACCAAATTCAATTGCCGATTCAAATAATTCCGAGGTACGAGCAACATGTGTTGGAGAAATTGACTCGATAGGAACTTGGTAATCATTAACCATTTGAAAAAGAGGATCTAACTTACTCGGGGAATTACCTAGATGCACATGTAAAATACCTTTTTTGCCAGCAAGCATGGAACCAACATATACTTCTCTCCATTTCTTTAAAAGTTCCTGAACTGTTGGAAATGATGATCTAATGTCTGAAATAGCTATTTTACAACCCAAGACTTTGTCAATAAAAACCAAATCATCCTGAATAGAATTCATTACATGAATTGGGTCTAGACCATAATACCCAGTATGCATATAACCGGTCATACCTTGGTCGTCAAGACCTTTGACTTTCGCATACAATGATTTTGGACTTCTTGTAACTCCATCTGTACCCAAAAGACCTACAACAGTTGTTGTGCCTATGGAAAGCAAATCTTTAGCGGTTAACTCATTCGTCATTGAACCAAACCCACGCTTACCACCTGCTCCAAGAACATGAACATGTTGATCAATAAATCCTGGAGTAACAATCTGATTATTTAGATCTACAGTTGTATAATTTAATCCGGTAATAGATAAATTTTCCTCTATTGCGATAATAGCTGAACCCGAAACCAATATATCAGTATTTCCAATTTCTTTTGGGGAATACAATCGAGCATTTTTAAATAAAATCATAACAACATTATTTGAATTAAAAGCATTAACATCAAAGCAACTGTTATTGGAATTGCATTTCTTTTTACAATTTCCGAAACTGAAACATCTGCTATAGAAGACGTTGCTAAAATAACCCCACTGATAGGAGAGACTGTTCTACCTAAAGAAGCAGCTAAATTCATTGGAAGAATAAGATTAATACTATTTACACCAAACTTAGCAGCAATACTAGGAATTAATGGACCAAAGGAGAAAAATGCTGCATTTCCACTACCCATAAGAATTGAGGATAAGAAAACCAATAAAGTAAACACAACTAAGACCAAGGAAGACCCCAATCCTAAATACTGAGCTCCATCAATCATAGCTTGAATAAAACCCAATGATATAAGTCCTTTTGCAAATACACCAGCGGTAATAACCAATGTAACAACTGACACAAAAATATTAGACATCCCTTTCCAAAAAACCTTGGAACTATCCATAGCGCTCTTTATAGATTTCTTTTTTAATGAGAAAGCAATCAACGCAATGGTCCATGAGATAATCATCGCCATGGTGGTATTCAAAATGACAGAAAACTCCGTGTACTCATTGACCATATAGACGGAAACCAATAATATTATGGGTATTATTGGTATCAAAGAAAATAATGCTGGAACCCCGTTTTGCTTATCCAAATCATCTAAGGGTATTGCAGGTGAATTTTTAAATATTTTACCTTGCTTGGCATCAAAGTATTTATTGACCAAATAATAAGAAATAGCCATCACCAACATCAGTGGCCAAACAGTTGGGATTTGATGTTGAATAAAATAATCAACTATCGGTATGTTAGCAATTGATGAAGCACTGGCCGTTATTGCTGAAGCAGGTCCCATTCCAAAGGCTGTGCTCCCAGTAATCACTGATACTGCTGATGCCCTGCTCACTCCCAAACCAACTAAAACTGGAAAAACTGAAACCATAAAAAGACATGCGCATCCTGCAGCGGAAGGGATACAAACAAAAATTAATTGCATTAGTGGAAGAATTGCAATACATGTCAGCGATGGCGAAAGCTTCAACCTTTTTACACCACTCAGCGTCTGTCTCACCAATTCATTTGAAGCACCAATATGATCAGAGTAGGCTACAAATCCACCGATACTCATTATCATTAAACCAACACCACTTAACGATTTCGAAAATTGCGATGATACGACAGTCATCACACGGACAAAAGAAAAGTTACTTCCATCATTGAAACCAATCAAATAATCATAACCTAAAAAACTTGCTATAGTCAGCATTAACATTCCTGAAAACAATAATACTGCCTGAGCAGGCCAGCCCTTCAAAAGGGTCCAGCAAACCCCAAACAGGATTAGAAAGACAAGAAAAATACCCACCTGAATCAGAATAAAGAACCATCACTTTTTGTCCCTGGGGAAAAAAGCAAAGTACTAGCGGTTGTGTGCTGAACAAGCTCACCTATCAAATCAGGAGAACGCGTGTACGACTCGTTAGGGTTATCAGACAAAGGAGTTATATCAAGTTGAATCATTACACTATCCGATGAATTAGTTATTGTCAGCACATCTCCTGAATTATTAAGATTCATCATTCCTGTGGTTGTAGCCGATATTTGTGCACCACCAAATGAACCCGTTGGTGTTCCCCCGCCAAACAATACATAAACCCCTCCAGCAGGAAGGATTGTTCCACTGGGAAATTCATGGCGCGGTGAATTTGAAGAAAGTGCAGTAGCATCATAAACTTTATATCCTGACAAATCAATAGATGCAGATCCAATATTTACCAGTTCGATAAATTCATCTTCATTTTGCACATATGTACCATCTCCATTTGCATCACCATCTAATCCACTGTTGTAAGGATCATATAATATTTCATTTAAAATTAAGGAAGCTAGGCCTTGACCATCATCATCATCAAGAATAACGGAAACTGAAGTTTGACCAACATTTACAGCATTTTCTAATTGGAAAAGAACTGTAATATCTTCAGTGCCCTCAATATCTTCATCGTTGATCCCTAGCAAGAAGACACTCGCTAGAGTATCTCCCGCTGGGATAACTATTTGTGTGCTACTCACACTGTAATCAACACCCTGCGTTGCAGTTCCCTGAAATTCTAAAAAGGCAGTAACACTAGTAGTAGTTATATCATCTAAGCTTAATTCAAGAAGCACACTATCTCCATTATTTTCTGACAAAGTCAGCTGGCTCACATTTAACTCAGCAGTGGGTGCGTAAGGGACATCATTGGTTTTACAGCTATTTAAAAAAGAAACAAAAAATAGTACCCATAAAATCTTCTTGACCATAATGAAAAGTTAAAAAAATCAATTAATGATTAACCACAACTTTTTCCTCTGAAACAATTCCGTTAGAAAATAATCTTACAATGTACATTCCATTGGGAATATTCGATGTATTCAAAGAACATTGTCCGCTAACAATAGTAGAGTTCAAAATCTGTTGACCAGTCGTTGATAAAAGCTCAACAGTAGCTCCTTCATTTGCAAAGTCTATTTTTAACAAATCATTGACGGGATTAGGACTTATGGAAAACCCAAAGTCATACTTTCTGTCTTCACCAACCCCTACTGTGGAGCAATCGGTATCACAATAATTAAAGCAGAAAGCAAGAGTGTCTGCTGCTGATCCCACCGTGTGAAAACGATTGGTGAATCCACCTGAAAGTAGAGTACAAGCAGAATCTAGAGCGCTAAATTGCTCTTGACCTGCCCAGTTATCCGCTATGAACTTATAAAAAATAGGCGTATTCTCATCGATCATTGCTGTGTACTCCCAAATATTATCACCATCAGTATCAGTCATTGGCCATGCAGTTGGAGACCAGGCATTAAAAGATCCAGTTAAATATGGCTGAGTAAATGAGGAAGGAGCTTTTGGACTATTCATATCTACCATAAAGTGAACACTTTGCGGAACTGCTGGAGCCGGACAAACTGTATCTGGCGAACATGTTCCATAGCAGAAACCTAAGGTTGTGTCTTGTGAGAAAACAGGCAAGGTTCTATCACTAAAAGCTGCTGGGTCGGCACAGGGAAGACCAGCAATATTCTCTTGAGTTGCCCAATTTGTGCTATTCGCAGGGCTGTTTAAAAATCTAAATTTCCCAAGACCATCACCGGAAAGAGTATCTGTTCCTTCCCAAATACCATCTGCGTCAGGATCGGACAAAGCAAGACCGGTAGCGCTTCCATATAAGCCTCCACCTACATAGATACCATTGGGTCCGACAGTGATATTCGCGGTATTGACTTTAAAGGTAACTACATGAGTCGCTGCTGCTGCTGGACAAACTGTATTAGGTGAACAAGTTCCAAAGCAAAACCCTAATGTTGTGTCTTGTGAAAAGGTAGGTAGAATTCTAAAATTGAACATTGCAGGGTTAGCGCAAGGGAGACCTGTAAGGTTCTCCATGGTTGCCCAGTTACTATTGCTTGCAGGGCTGTTTAAGAAAGTGAAATTTCCTCCAGCAGTTCCATCTAGCGTATCTGTTCCTTCCCATATACCATCTCCATCAGGATCAGACATGGCAATAGCCTGAGCGACACCGGGCTTACCCAGGTACATACCATTGGCACCAACAGTAATATTTGCGGTGTTGACTCTAAATGTCACAACATGAAAAGAATTATTAGAGCACTGAGGATATGGGCAGCTAGAGGTTGAAACTGAAGTGTCATTATCCGTGCAGTTTGGGCCTCCATAAATCCATCCATTCGGCCATACCATTCCTGATGTATCCTTAAATGCCCACGAATCTGTGTAATCCCAAGATGTTCCTGTACCATCAACATTAACATCTCCAAAAGTTTCCAATAAAACACTATCCTTAAATAATTCAATAGCATCATCCCCATTTTGAGACATAGAATTATTACCAGGGATAATAACTTCAAAAGAGGAAATACAGGAACCAAAATATGATGCTAAGGCAAGAGAATCTCTATATAAAAGTATATCATCACCTTGCTGAACAGATATTGAAGGAAAGAAAAATTCCATGCCATCAGTTCCATTACCATTATTGGCAACACCCACAGAATAACGACTCAAATCCGAAATTGACGAATCCGCTTTAAATTGAAGAGCTTTACCTGCAGTTCCAGTGCCATCAAAAAAATCCATGACTCCTTGAATACTCAACTGAGCGAAGGAAGAATATGACATCCCTAGTGAAATAACTATAGCTGTAAAAATTCTTGAATATTTTTTCATTTTTATGTTTTTTGAAAGGTATTTTTGGGTAACATTAATTCAGTGACTAATATAAAACAATTCTAAATTATTTAGATCAAATATAGAGATGATTATTAAGCCATTAAAAAGAAAAATAAGACTGCTGGTGTTTCTACTAATTGTATCTCTAATATTCCCTTCATGTCTCCCCGACACCAACCCTAACCCCATTGAAGGAAACCCACTAGGTGTTTATGGTAGAGGTTCTTTTTCATTTAATGGTTATGTCAATTTTCAAGATAAACCTGTTAATTGCTACTATTTTATTCCTGAATCTGCAACGGATCAAACTCCAATTATGTTTTTAATTCATGGAAATGGTAGAAATGCCCAATCATTATTGGCATCACTAAAAACTAGCGCAGAATCATCAAATGTCATTTTAATTGCACCTGAATTAAGCACTCAATATTTTAATTTTAATGCATTCGGTTTGTGCAACGTATTTCAAGATGGAGAAAACGCTTCCGGTTTAAATGAATATGGTGATTGGAGTTTTAACCTTTTGGATCCGATATTTTATGATTTTAATTCGTTAATTGAATCTAATCAATCAGAATATGACCTTTTTGGTTTTTCAGCAGGAGCGCAATTTGTTCACAGAATGACTCTTTTAGATTCAACCAGCCATGTGAGAAATTTTATATCTGCCTCTGCAGGCTGGTATACTCTGCCCGACACGACAATAAATTTCCCTTATGGTTTAAAAAATATTCATGAAAGTCAAACCCAAAGGCAAGAGCAATTATTTCGTTCTTTTTCAAAGAAACATTTTATTATCGTTGGCTCTGAAGACAATAATCCAAACTCTTCAGACCTAAGACATACCTTAGAAGCTGATGCCCAGGGATCAAACCGATATGATAGGGCACACTATTTTTTAGCACAGGGAACATCTATTTCGGATCAATCTCAAATTCCATTTTCATGGAACCTACAGGTGGTATCACAAGTGGGTCATTCTGGACAAGGAATGGGTTCCTATGCTATTAATATGCTATATCCATAAACCCCAAACTTTACGATTGCCCAATACACAGAAATAAATATCCTTAACTTGCAACATTACCTTGACTTTGAGCGTAAAAAATATAGCTATTCAAGTTTATGGATATTAGAAAAAATATTTTTACTTTAATTTGTGCTTGCATCTCTGTAATGAGCTTTGGTCAATGCCAATACATCTTGACAATGTATGATACGGGCGGAGACGGTTGGAATGGCAACTCTATGACCATACAAACCAGTGGATACCCTGCCACAACGGGCTTAACTGTCGCTTCTGGGTTGGGGCAAAGTTATCTATTAACCATAACACCAGGGGATACATTAAATTTTAATTGGCAGGGAGCTGGCTCTAAACAAAGTGAATGCTATTACACTTTGGAAGAATACCCTTCCTATAATTTGCTTTACACATCTCCCACAGGGGACCAAATGTCAATAAACACTCCAGAGTTTGAAGTCTTTTGCTGTAATGCTGTCAATAACTTAAGCTTCAGCTACACCAATTCTGGAAGTCAGTTCTCTTTTATTGCCTCTCAAAATGGTGCATCAAGTTATTATCGATGGGACTTTGGAGATGGTAATTTTGGTTCTGGAACAATGGTTTCGCATACCTACACTTCCTCAGGCACCTTTGATGTAAGTCTGGAATCTCTAAATAATTGTGGGGATACATTGAATATAACCATACCTATTATTTTCTGCCTTGATTCGATTCTTGCCAATTGGACTGCAACATTAATTTCTTCGGGTCCCTTGGGTATGAAGATTGAATTCAATGCCAATGTTTCACTTGGAGCCTCGTCCTACAAATGGTTTTTTGGAGATGGTGATTCTGGCGTTGGAAAAGTCGTTACGCATATTTATGACACTCCTGGATTATTTTACAATGTGACATTAATTACCTCAAATAACTGTGCTGGCTCAGCTAGCATCACAAAATCCTTAACAACAATCGGAACCATAGAAAAAGAAATTTTACCATTAAAAATTTGGCCAACAACTCTCATGCCAGGCCAAAAAATATACTTTACAAACAATAACTCCGCAGAGCCAAGAAATAGAATTAAAATTTTCGACTCCAATGGAAGGTTAATGAATGGTCATAATATTTCTGATGGAATTGAAATTCCGTATCATTGGCCCATTGGAAGTTATATATTATCGATTAATCATCATATTTATAAGTTCATCTTAACGCAATAAATATTAAAAAAATCAAGCACTTTTCAGTGCTTGATTTTTAATGATCAAAGAAGAATATTGTCGGGATGACAGGACTTGAACCTGCGACCACACGACCCCCAGCCGTGTACTCTACCACCTGAGCTACATCCCGAATTTGTTGGTCGTAAAGATAACATAATGCCGTTAGTAAATAGATCCAGTTGATAGCATTATATGTCTGTTAAGTTCCTATTTTTGCCACCTATGGAACAACATGAATGTATCATTATTGGCTCAGGCCCGGCAGGATATACTGCGGCTATTTATGGTGCCAGAGCAGACCTTAGTCCGGTTATGTATGTAGGTCTTCAACCCGGTGGGCAACTCACAACAACAACTGAAGTGGATAACTTTCCAGGTTATCCCGATGGTGTTGATGGTAATGCCATGATGGAAGATTTGAAAAAACAAGCAGAACGTTTTGGAACCGACGTAAGATGGGGAATGATTACCTCTGTTGATTTTTCAAAAGAAAAAGGTGGTTGGCATACGCTTACAGTAGATGAATCAGCTCAAATACAAGCCAAAACTATTATTATTTCAACTGGAGCATCTGCGCAGTATCTAGGACTTCCATCTGAAGAAAAATTTATGGGATTTGGAGTAAGTGCATGTGCAGTATGCGATGGCTTCTTTTATAAAGGGCTCGATGTTGTAATCGTTGGCGGTGGAGACACTGCAGCTGAAGAAGCTACATACCTTGCTAAGCTTTGTCCAAAAGTTACATTACTAGTAAGGCGAGGAGAAATGCGTGCTTCAAAAGCAATGCAAAAAAGAGTTCTTGAAACTCCAAATATTGAAATCAGATGGAATACTGAGACCATTGAACTCTTGGGAGATAAATCCGTCGAGGCTGTAAAAGTTAAGAATAACCAAACGGGAAAAGAAGATACAATTTCTGCAAAAGGCTTTTTTGTTGCCATAGGACACAAGCCTAATACAGATATCTTCAAAGGGCAACTATCAATGGATGAAACTGGCTACCTAAAAACTATACCTGGAATAACTGCGACGGAGCGACCTGGTGTATTTGCCTCAGGAGATGTTCAGGACAAAGTTTACAGGCAAGCAGTTACTGCTGCTGGAACAGGCTGCATGGCTGCACTTGAAGCTGAACGGTACTTGAGTGCTTTGGATTAAATCCTGGGGCGCCGAGGACCACCAGATCTCGAAGAATCTCCTGAATCGCTATTAAAACGACCACCGCCAGAACGACCACCGCCAGAACGACCACCGCCAAAACGACCACCGCCAGAACGACCACCGCCCCAACTTTGACTACCTCTAGGGCGTCCACCACGACCACGCATACGGTTTCCACCTTCATCGCGTCTTCGTTCTTCTCTTCCAACATGATGCTCAACTAAATCTAATTTGATTTTAGTTCCATCCCACTCTCCCCCTTCAATTGAACCTCTGACAGTTTCAATTTTTGAAGTTGGAACAGTGAAGTACCCGTGAGCTGGACCAACATTAACTCCTTGAACCTCAAAATCTCCAAGTTTAGCGGTCTCACGAACAAAGTCTTTTAATAATGGCCATGTCAAACCTTGTTTGGTTCCGAGATTTATCCAAACGCGTTGTTCATCTTTTTTATCTCTGAAACCTCTTCCACTATCCATGGAACCGCGATCTCTTCGATTATTAGACTCTCGTCTTTCTCCCCGATTTCCTCTTTCATTCCGATTTAAATCTAGATCAACATGCTCAGCATAATGACGAAAAAGTACATCAAATTCTGTTGCTAAAAATCTTGTTACAAGTTCGCGCGTCTCCATGCCTTCAAACATTGGCATAAGAGCATCTACATTCTTTTCCACCAATTCTACACCTTCAGTCTGCGTTGAAACTTTTTCAGCAAAATGGAGCAGTTGCCCTATCACCACATCGTTTCTAGAAGGAAATTTTTCTCTTGGTATATCTCTTTTTATCGCCCTTTCAAGTTGAGGTATTTTTCTAGCTTCAGCATTAGTTACCAATGCCCAGCTTAATCCTGTTTTTCCGGCTCTACCCGTTCTTCCTGATCGGTGAGTATAGCCTTCGAGGTCATTTGGAAGACGATGATGTATAACATGTGTTATATCTTTGACATCAATTCCACGAGCCGCCACGTCTGTGCACACAAGCATACGAACTTGCTTCGATCTAAAAGCATGCATCACTAAATCTCTCTGCTGCTGGGAAAGATCACCGTGTATTGCTGCCGCAGTATATCCATCGCCAATTAAATTCTCAGCAACTTCTTGTGTCTCCCTTTTCGTTGTACAGAAAATCATAGCATACATCCCTGGAGAGCTATCAATCAAGCGACGTATTCCTTGATACCTATTTTCACGAGTTGTCAAAAAAGCTTTGTGTTCAACTTGAGATGATGCCTCATTTCGGGTTCCAATTTGAACACGAATTGAATCCTTCATGAAGTCACGAGTAATTTTTTCAACTTGTTTTGGCATTGTTGCGCTGAAGAGCCAAGTATTCATAGTGTCTGGAGACTTCTCTAAAACTTCTCTTACATCATCGAGGAATCCCATGTTAAGCATCTCATCCGCCTCATCTAGAACCAAAGTCTTTAATGAATCAAATTTCACATCTCCCCTTCTCGCTAGATCCATCAGTCTCCCTGGAGTTGCAACTAAAACGTCAACACCTCTTCGCATGGTTCTTTGCTGATCTCTTACAGAGGAGCCTCCGTATACAGCAAGGAGTCTTAAGTTTTTAGATTTTGCTCCATACTTTTCCATCTCACCAGTGATTTGCATACATAATTCTCTAGTTGGAGAAAGAATTAAAGCTGCAGGGCATTTAGGTTCTGCAGCTGGAAGATCGCTAAGAATATGTAAAAGTGGAAGTCCGAATGCTGCTGTTTTTCCCGTCCCTGTCTGTGCTAATGCAATAAGATCGCTTTCACCATTTACTTCAATTAACTGAGGAATTGTTTCAGATTGAATTGGTGTTGCTTCAGTGAAGCCGATGTCTTGGATAGCATCAAGTAATTCTTGTTTGAGGCCTAGAGATGAAAAAAGTGTCATATAATTTTATAAGGGGGCAAAGGTAGCTCTAAAAAACGTACAGCCGTGTAAGCCGAATTCTGTACACACAAAAGTGCGTCCTTGTCATTGATCTAGGCCTATTGTCGCCAATAAACTCTATCTGCCTACCCTCCGACATTGAGCGAGCAGCTCTTAAGTATCGGTATACATGGCATTTCAACCCGCGAGGTTTACCAAGCTGATTCAGTTACCCAAATCACTGGTGGGCTCTTACCCCACCTTTTCACCCTTACCCCATTACTCGATCGATGCAACGTGGCGGTTTACCTCTCTGTGGCACTAGCTGTCAAGAGTTTATACAACCCTTGCCTTCCCGTTAGGAAGCGCGGTGCTCTGTGTTGTTCGGACTTTCCTCTTTAAAAAAAATAAAGCGACAAGGCCGGCTGTACGAATATCAAAGGTATTACTTATTTCGGATTATAAATTTTTACATCTATTGCGCCTTGACCATACAATCTATATGAGGCGTCACAATAACTAACATAATCCAAGCTATTTAGCCATTCTTCAAGATTCCCCTTTAGGACTCCTGAGCCATTACCATGGATAAAAGTAATATTAGATATTTTCTTTCTTCGCGCATTTTGCAATTCGTTTTGCGCGGTCTCTAATTGATATAACAAAATATCATGACCCTTTATTTTATTTTTTCGATCAGGTAATGCGGAACTATGAAGGTCGATTACTCGATTTGACGAATCCAAGTATTGTTTATTTGGCAGTTTTTCCTTCTTAGTATCTTTTGAAAAAACCTCAATCGTGCCAACGGCTTCTGTAAAACTATCCTGCCGAACAACAACCTCGTAAATACTGCAGGTCTGAATAAACTCGCCAACTAAAACTTGCAGTAAGTCCCCGTCAATAGATATTATTTCCCCTTCTCTTTTTTCATCTACAAAAGAAACTTTATCTCCAGTTTTCATATTGTTGTTTATAAAAAAGGCCCTCAGAATAACTGAGGGCCTTTTTAATTTATAATTCTAAATAGCTTACTGCAGGACAATGCGGAGATTAGTTAGTCCCTTGTCTCCAGATANTCTTAGAGTGTAAACTCCTTTTGGTAAGTTGCGCAGATCAAGAGGGAGTTCGAATTTACCTTCCTGCTTAGAAACCGCTTCATTCACCAAGACTTTACCAACGCCATTTATAATCTCTAGAGATCCTTCAAAAGAAGTAACCCCATTGATTTGAATAGCTAACTGACCATTTGACGGATTCGGGTAAGCACGAACCGCTTGATCCAAGCCATTCTCATCCATACTAACGGTGCAAGTCACCTGGAAGCTGGTAGAGTCAGAAGTGCCACAAACCGTATCTAAGACAACCAGACCTACAGTGTAGATACCTGGAGCTCCATAAACATGCTGAGTCATCATTCCACTACCCATCGCTCCTAATGAATCACCAAAATGCCAGATAAAGACATTACCATAAGAACCGGTAGCGTCGAAATCAAATGTTCCAGTCAATGGATCTGTCTCAACACCTGTTCCAACAGCCAACGCAGTATCCGTATTTACGGCGAATTCAACTTCAGCTCTTAGATTAGAACATCCTGCTGCACCATAATGAACCGTACCGTTCCAACAACGAGGTGAGAAAGTTGGGTTAGGATAGGCTCCACCTAATCCTTCTGTCACTATCATATCATTGTTACTGAACCATGTGGAAACACCCGGAGTTCCTGTGCCATTAGTATACTGGACAGATCCAGTTCCTACATAGAATCCATAGGTTGCTCCAGCAGGTATTGTTACAGACACTGGGCAATAACCTGTAGCCGCACTAGAAGTTAGACTCGCAGTCGCAGTTCCTGCTTGAGACCATGAAGCAGCAGACTGAGTAAGATAATCTCCAGGAGTACTGTAAACGGTAACGGTAACATTCGCTACCGAAGAATTACCGGAACCAGGACCCTGAGAGAAGCCAGTGATACTTAGTGGCGCACCAGAAGTATTGATGATGTTGAACATATTACCAGCTGAACCATTACCACCAGGAAGAGGACCTGGCAGAGAATCTGCAGTATTCAGATACCCAACGTAATATTTAGATTGACCTGAAGTTGCGACCGTTAGAGAGTCACCCATTGTCAGAATAGTACTACCGGTATCAGAAGCATACCAACCATATGTTGTTCCTGGAACATTAATAGCTGTCAATATTACAGAATCTTGACTTGCACATACAGTATCGACAAGCCCAGATACCACTGGCTCATTTGGTAAGAATGAACTACCCATCATCATTAGTGTATCGTTATTAGCACGTCCATCATTTGTAAGCTGTGTATATGACTTGAAGTCATAAGTTCCTCCCGAATACGTATTCAATGAACCCATAAGAAGAGTATCGTATGCCATAGGCAATACAGATCCTGTATAGGTTGCATTTAGAGTGGTTACAACACCAGATGCATCCGTGATCAATAACTCGACAGGCAATGAAGTAATGGTATCCAATCCAAAGTTTTGGAATACTGTGTACAACATAGTAGTAGAATCACCACAGCCACCAGAACCTCCGATAAGCTTATCATTCAAAGCGTCTGTATTTATTGGAGAGTATTCATCTGCTCCGATATCCGGAGTGGTAGTTGAACGAGTATCTCCGTCAATATCAGTTGTTATACCTGCTATTGGCGTACCAATGTTATTAGCACCCGTAATCAAGTGCAAATCATCATTAGACATAAAGTTTACAGGAGCATCGCTTGAATTCGCATTTAAAGAAGTATCCGCGGCTTGCCATGCAGCAAGAGTTGTTTGTATCGTGCCATAGAAATAAGCAATATTCGCTCCACCAGGATTATAGACATTATAATCTAGTGTCATGTTCGGAGGAACAGCTCCAAAGGTGTACCATGCATAATTAGATCCACCAACAAATATATTGTTACGAACATCTAAGTTCCTAGACTCACCACCTGCGGCAGTGGTCTGAGACATGTAAATTCCATAGGTGTTTCCTCTAAAGGAGTTATTGTGGAAATCTATATATCTCGGAGAATACATGTATGCTCCATAAGAACCACCTGTAACCATATTATTGACAACGCGAGACTGGCTTGTAGGAGTATAACCCATTCCAGAACCGTCATAAACATTAGCGTAGTATAAGTACAAACCGTAAGACTTGGCTGGTAAGAAGTTACCCTCAATAACAAAGTCATTGGTGTAGTAACACATTACTCCATATCCTCCCGAGGCACGATTATCAGTCACACTATTTCCGATGATCTGAACATTCTCAGTATAGTATGTTCGAATACCATAAAAATATTGCTTTGTAAGAGTATTAGCCATTGATAACAAAGTCACTCACCTTACTCGTTGTAGACTGACCATTGATTACAATTCCATAGTAACCTCCTTTAACATGGTTATTGGTTATAGTAACATGCTCAGCATTCAAGCCATAAGATGTTGGGCTCGTTAATGAGTTAGTTATTGTGATTGCCGCAGAAGAGCTAGTTCCCACAGTATCCCCAATTATAACATTGTTATCCAATGTGATGTACTGGGCTCCACCCGTAAGAATAACAGCCGAACCTACAGGAGCAACAAGAGTTAATCCATTCATAGTTACATACTCAGATCCATCCAAGGTAACAACTGAAGAGCTACCTGTTTGAGCGGTAATCGTTGCCGTTCCAGTAGTAGGACCATTGAAGGTTACTGTATTGTTTGAACTACCACCTACAATCTGGCCTAAGTCAATACTTCCAGTATAATTACCAGCAGCTACATTAAATATTACAGGTCCAGATATACCACAAGCTCCGAGGAACTGAGAAGCACTATCAATAGAAGCAAAATTATTTGCGCCTGTACCTGCAGCGTCTATTGTGTAAGTTCCACTTAGAGTAGTCAAACAACTTGTCTTAACTGTCACTGGGCCAACTAAAGCAGAAGTTCCTGCGCCTCCACATGAATCTTGAACATAGAAATCATAATAAGTATTGGCAGTTAATCCAGAAATTGTTTGTGGAGATGTTACTGCACTAACAACAGTTCCAGTAGCTCCAGTTCCGGTGTAGAACCCTTGAGGGCCCCATGTAATTGTTGAACCTAAAGCAGTTGTCCCGACAGTAGTCCATGCCAAGGTCACACTTGAAGCAGTCTGGCCTGTAGATGTCAACACCGGATCAGGACATTGAGGTATATAATCAACGGAGAAGTTGTCAATGAATACGTCTGGGCCCCATCCTGAAGCGCCGTAGAATTCAAAAACTGCATCATGACCTACATACGAAGTGTCTAAATAAACACTCTCAGTTACAAATGAACCTGGAGTGCTAATAGCTGCTCCCGTAGATCCAAAAGACTGACCATTTAAGTATACCAAAGTATCCCAATTTGAACTTGTCGATTTACGAACCCTTAGTGCCAAAGCATCGTTGTAAGTCGCAAAATACTGATTCGAGTGAGACCAATCAAAACTCACCGTGGCAGCACTTGCAATAGCCACAGGTCGACTCTCAATGATACCCGTTAATCCACTCTGCCATGACCAATAATTGTAACGAACCATATTGTTCTGTGTCGTGACATCAGTGTAAAGCATTGCAGTATTGGTTCCTTTATCGAGATCCCAACATGCTAAAGGCTGCGTCGCACTCCAGTTTTGGAAATCTTCAGTGTACGGCATGGTAGCTGGCGTACAAGGAGTACAGAAAGATACTGGCCCGATCCATGGTGAACCGTTAGTTCCACACATTGACTGCACATACACATCATAGCATGTTGCAGATGCCAATGTATTTAAAGTGTACGTTGAGTCATAAGTGGTCACTGTTGAACCTGTTCCAGGTGTAAATCCTGATGGACCCCATGCAATAACCGTTGGGTTTGCCGTATCTGGAACACTCCAGTTCAAATTAGCTCCAGTGGTGTTTACCCCACTTGCAGTAAGGAAGCTAGGTCCTGAGCAAAGAACATCTTGAACAGATACATTGTCAATAGAAACGTCACAAGTAAATGAAGTGCCCTTTTGAGTTCTTAGGGCAATAACGACAGTATCTCCTGCATAGGCAGACAAGTTTGTAATGTGTTGCGCCCATGGAGCAGACTGCGATGTTTGTTGCGGCCCGATAAGCGAATCAATCGCTGTGAAAGTTGCTCCATTGTCTGTCGATACATCAACCCATAATCCCGCAATAGTTGCTCCATACATATGATAGTGAAATGCAAGCTCAGGGTTGGTAACTGATCCCAAATCTAAAGTTTGAAGTTTAACCGCGGCAGGTGAACCTGCAGAGCCATAAGACCCTTCAGTATATAAATAATTACTTCCACTGTGAGCTGCTAGAGGTCCAGTGCTCGAGGATGGCGTACCCCCAGATCTCACCAAGAAGGCGAAAGATGAGTACAATGCCGGAGTTCTTTCCCAACAATTGTCAAATACATCCCCGCTATAACCAATAGAGAGAGCAGTCCAGTTTGAACCATCAAAGTTTTCAATATAGCCTGATGTTGGCGATACTGTGTATGGAAGACATGGCGTTGTGAAACTCACTGGACCAGACCATCCTGAATAACCATTTCCTGAAGCCACGCAGTTTGCTCGGATGTATACATCATATGTTGATGATGAAGCTAAACCTGAAATGGTTGCACTCGTTGTAGTAGCTGAAGCTGTACTTCCTGTTCCTTGAGTGAACCCTGTTAATCCCCACTCCAATTCAAATGATGAAGTTGTGTCTCCTAGCCAAGAAGCTGAAGCACTAGTTGCAGAAATTGCCCCAAATGTTAATGAAGACGGTGTGGCACATGCTGGAGGAACAAACTCATCCGCTCCAATATCGGGAGTTGATGATGAACGTGCATCTCCGTCAAGGTCTGTAGTGATATATGATACCGACTGCGCATTATTGCTTGCCGCAAGGCCTTCAACGTGCCAGTCCCCAACATTGGTAAACTGAGCATCTCCTTCAGCAGAAGTTGAATCGCCTGAAGCCGTTTGGTAAGCAGCGAAAGAAGTTAAGTTAGAAGTTCCATAATAATAACCACTGACACCACTAGAAGGAGTGTAGAAAAGGTTGTTTTCCGAGGTGACATATGAGTTTGCAAATACGCTACTTACATAAAAATACATAGGATAACCTTGTACCTCATTGTGGAAAATATTGTTTTTCAGCGTGATACTTGGCGTCGGATACAACGTAGAAGTAGAAGCCGAAGTATATACAGGTCTGTTTGTTGAATAAGCCGAACCTGTTCTAAAAGTATTATTGGTCACCTCCATGTAAACAGGATGATAGACATAAAGACCATAATTGTATGATGATCCAGAATTAAATACTACTGCATTATTATAGATAGTAGTGGGCTCAGTAGCTGTTCCGTATGTATAATATGCATAGATACCGTATCCGTAATTTAACTTGATATCATTATCGTGAACAGTCCAAGCTCCTGGAGATGTGTTTTGAGAATAACCATACAAGCGAAGACCATAACCGAATGAAGTGGCAGTAGCGCTTTGATGGATTGTGTTATCGTGGACAGCACCAGAGTTGGTATAACCAAAGGCGAGACCATAGCCATAACTAAAACCAGAAAGCGTGTTGTTCCTGAAGACTAAGTTCTCAGACATAGCCGATGAAGTACCATACAAGTATACACCATAAGACCCATCATTGAAAGTGCTGTTCTCAATAGTTAGGGAGTCGTATTGCATTGATGTGGCATACCACAGGGCAAAAAAGCTTGAATTCGAACCTACATAACCATTGAAAGTGCAATTATCAACATGGATCACATTATTAGTTGTGCCTGTTATATTCACAAGACGACCGTATGAAGTTCCTGCTGTCGCAACTGTCAAGCCATCCATTGTTATGTACGCGGCATTATTGAACTGCACTGTATAGTTTGAAGTAACGGCCGATGAAGTTGGCGCAAATGTTATTATCGCAGGAGATGTATTTGAAGCATCAGCCTTGAAGGTAATCGTATTGGTAGCAGAAGCCCCCGTGTACGAACCAAACGAGACTTGCTCAGTATAAGTTCCTTCTTTGACATTAAACGTCACGGCACCACTAACACCACTTGTTGTTAAAGCTGCTGTTGCTGCTGAAAAACTGGCGTAGTTTGATGTTCCAGATCCATTGGGATCAATAGTATATGTCCCACTTAACTGCGCCAATGAGGTCAGTGACATCATGGTTATAGCAACTATCGTTAGGACAAATGAATTAGTAAATTTCTTCATCGATTTAGGTGTATTTGATTTTAAAAATTATTCGCTGAAGGTGCAAAATAAGAATTTTCCTCTGAAAATCATGTTATTGTGAGTAATTTTTTCTGCAACGTTTAAATGTTCGATAAAAATTAAATGAAGAAGATTATTAAAACACAGAGTCATTTAAAATAATTGAAGTATTTTCGCGGCCTCAAGATTGGGTGGCTGACCTGATTTTGGGCACCGGGAAGTGGCGCAGGTGGTAGCGCACCTGGTTTGGGACCAGGGGGTCGCAGGTTCGAATCCTGTCTTCCCGACGAAAAAGCTCTGTATTAAATGCAGGGCTTTTTTAGTTCAATACATAGCCGAGTGCCTTATTTTAAAGAGCATCATTTAGCAGATTGTTAAGTATATTTCAAAAAATTAATTCAAAACATTTTATGTTTTCGGTTTTTTTTAAAGAAAACATTTGAAGAAATTCATTCAGCCACAAAACAATGATAAATAAAAAAAGAATCGGTCTTTTACTAGGACCACTATCCTTTTTACTGATTCGTTTTTTCTTTGAGCCAGAGGGTTTAACCCCAACAGGAAATGGAGTATTGGCAGCAACGGCATGGATTGCTATCTGGTGGATAACAGAGGCTATTCCGATTGAAGTCACGGCCCTGCTTCCCATTGTATTGTTCCCATTAATTGGAGCTCTGAGCTTAAAAGAAACAGGAGCAGCATACGGTCATAAATTTATATTCCTTTTCATAGGTGGTTTCATATTGGCTATCGCTATCGAAAAATGGCGGCTTCACAAACGTATTGCTGTTCACATTTTAAATATTGTTGGAACTAGCTTATCTAATATCATGCTTGGCTTTATGTTAAGCACTGCACTTCTCTCTATGTGGATTTCTAATACTGCAACCACAGTTATGATGCTTCCAATTGGAATGGCAGTCATTACTCAACTAAAGAACAAATCATCAGAGCTTGGCAGCTCTCACTTTGGAAAAGCTCTGATGTTATCAATTGCATATAGTGCGTCTATTGGAGGTATGGCAACCTTAATAGGAACTCCACCAAATCTAATTTTTGCCGGGGTTGTTCAAGAGCTTTATGGAATAGAAATTACTTTCTTTCAATGGCTCTCTTTTGGCCTTCCCATATCAATGGTATTGCTATTTGTTTGTTGGTATTATCTAGGAAGGTTTGCCTTCCCATTGAAAGGGCTAAAATTGCCTGGGGGGAAAAAAATCATATCCAAACAGCTAGAAGAATTGGGGCCCATGTCAAGAGAAGAAAAGCTTGTATTGATCGTGTTTATCGCAACTGCAATAGCATGGATATGTCGATCGTTCTTATTGAAGCAATTTATCCCTGCTATAGATGATACAATTATTGCCATCATTGCAGCAATAACTTTATTTATTATTCCATCTAAAGCCAAAGGAAAAGCATTGTTAAATTGGCAAGATGCAGTTAAATTACCGTGGGGCATATTGATACTTTTTGGAGGAGGAATTGCTTTGGCTATTGGATTTGAATCTAGTGGCCTAGCCTTCTGGCTTGGTAATCAGTTGAATAGCCTGAAAGGAACACATCTATTTTTATTAATTCTCGCAACGGTAACTACCGTTAACTTTTTAACAGAGATAACATCTAATCTTGCAACAACGGCGATCCTTTTGCCAGTCTTAGCTACTTTGGCGTTGGTTATGGATGTCCATCCATTCCTGTTATTGGCTTCTGCCACCGTGGCTGCATCGTGTGCTTTCATGCTACCGGTGGCTACTGCTCCTAACGCTTTAGTTTTCGGCAGCGGATATGTCAAAATGACTGATATGATTCAAAAAGGTGTTTGGCTAAATATCTTTTCAATAATTATTCTCACCCTAATAATTTATTTCTTTTTACCCTCAATTTGGGACCTTAGACCACTTTAGCCATCATTGGAATAATTGCACAGAACTCTCCGATGAGAATGTCTTTTAAACCTTTTTCTTTACGAATTGTTTTTGTTCAAGAAATATAACTCACTTCAATTCGATGAAAATTTATTTAATCAAACCGGTCATGCCGATAGTGCTAGCCATTTTTCTAGGATGCGGTTGCAATGCATCACGAATTGTGAGCCCACTCGAATTAGATGAGTGGAGATTTGGCGCTGCCATTGGAGGGCCTCAAGTAAACTCTCAGAGACTCCCTTTGATGAGCATATATTCCGCAAAAGGGATCACAGAAGAAAAATCTTTTTACTCGGGGCTACAAATCGTCAATTTGGGATTTCAATCGTTACAATTAGATGCCGGCTTGCTTACGCGCTTGAAAAAACATGAAGGTTTTAGTCCAGAGGTGAATTTAAAAACAGGATTAAACGGCATGATAAGTTTTCGAGATGCTGCAACAAGAATCTATCCAGAAATCGGGATTCTAACCACATGGAAACTTAATCGGTTCATGCCTTATTTGGGAGGTGACTTATGGATTGACCCTACATATGGTCTGACAGAATTTAGTAAAGGTTCCTTGTTACATCCATCTTTACAAAGCGGAGTGAGATACCTGAGTAAATATTTTGAATTTGGAATAGAAGCAAAATGGCTCAATCCCACTAGAACCTTTATAATTCCTCAACAAGATGTTCCTTCATTTATGGGACTTGGCGCTAGAGGACTCTATTTCACAATAGCCTACCGAATGTTATGAGAAAAATTTCTATTATTCTGATTTTAATTTTTTCATGCTACTTGCAAATTAGCTGCGATGTTGACGCGGCCTTGTTGCAAGGAGAGAAAGTGGAATATAATTTTCCTCCTGGAGATAGCTCAGATCAATTTTATGTAGATGCTGATAAAATCTTTCAAATTCCCCTATTATCGAAATCTGATAAGGAAAATGATATTGAGGCTGCAATGATCTCCTCTCTATATGTCGGCGATACTTCATTGATTTCGGCAGATACTGTTTTCCTATATCTTCACGGCAATTCAGGATCACTTAATGGATATTGGGGACCTATCCGTCAAATGGCTAATATCGGTGGGCATCATAGATATGGTGTTTTCGCAATAGATTATCGAGGTTTTGGAAATTCAGAGGGCAAATCAACAAGCATAGAAAGTATGAGACAAGATCTATATGCCGCTCTTGATTTTTTGAAATCTAAGGGGCTCAATGGAGATCGACTTATCGTCTATGGACTGAGCCTCGGGAGTTTACCCGGATGTCAAGAAGCGGGTGATCAAATGGGTGCCCTCAAAATTGAAAAATTAATTATTGAAGCTCCCCAAACTACTGCTGATGTGTTTTTTCAAGACGCAGTGGGTATTTCCGTACCTAGCTCAATGGTAACCGACTATAACTTTGATCTTGTTGAACGAATTTCCCAATATAAAAAAAGCCTTCTGTGGATGCATGGTGTCAATGATCAAATAGCGCTTTTTGAAAATGCCCAAGAGATATATGATGCACATCAACCAGACACAATGAACGGAGAATTTAAACAAGCTCATATCCTCCCCTTGGGTGGACACTATTTCAGATGGGATTTCGGCTATGAAAATTGGGGGGAAGCAATATTAGATTTTGTCGTTAATTAATTGACCGCATTAGCATGAACAATATTTCTCCGAATCCATATTTACATGCATTCCTGATTTGTTTTTGAAGAAATAAAAAAGGAGCTGCATTTTAAGTACAGCTCCTTGAAACTAGTGATTCCGGCGCGATTCGAACGCGCGACCGTCTGCTTAGAAGGCAGATGCTCTATCCAGCTGAGCTACGGAACCGAGGCCGCAAAAGTAATATTAAAATCTATGAATAATAAGAAAGAATAGCAATCTTGTTAAATCTTGCTGAAAATATATTTGACAGTAACTAAAAAAATGATTATTCGGAGCGAATCCCTGTTTTAAATAACTTTAAGGAGCAAAAAGCAATAAGGCCCATAAGCCACCTACAAAAACTGTTATAATAGAGGCAATTACCCAGTCTAAAGCCGAGCTTCTCTTTTCAATTTCTCTTTTTGAATCGTTACCTTGCTTATTTAGTTTAGCAATACGAGATTTAATCCTCTTAAAATCAAATTCCTTAGGCATATCCCTAACTCTAGATTTAACGATAAATCGACCATTTCGAAATTCATATTCAAAGATTGTTTCAAAATTTCTTTTCCGTGGACACAATTGAATTATCTCGCCCTCCCCTTCTAATTCAATTAAAGGAATGTCTATTATGTAGATCAAGAGATCTTCTTCAACATAGCTTTTACAAACAATTGGCAATGCCGAATCCGCTCCTCGATGCGCATATGCGAGGTCCATGCAATCAGGGCTTTCAAAATTGGTGACAAGCCAGATCATATTTGAGGCATAGTCGATTTCGAAATAGACACCTCTTGGCCCCAGATCAACCTGGGACATAGCGCTAAAAGCAAGTATTTGAAAAGAAAAATAAATTAGAGCCTTTCTCACCAATTTTTAAATTTTAAATCTTCAAAAGAAAAATGATCTAGAGCCTAAAAGCACCTCTGGATAACCGTGTTAATTAAATATCAATATCTAAAGAATTTTTATTTCTCAGACTCTATTAAGTTAAAAAAATTTATTGAGATCTGAGCATAGACATATTTTAACGAAACAAGGTACTTTTACATAAGGTTATGCGAAGTCTATTAAAAATTTGTTTCATTCACTTAAACCTTGTTTTTTTTAGCATTAATTTGAGTGGACAGGATGTTTCTTCCCAGGGATTAGGTTTATCCCATGGTGAAACACAAATAAAAGCGCAAGAAATAAACAATAAAAAATACCAATCTCAACCCCAAAAAGCCCTTATCGCTTCAGCCGTTATTCCTGGATTAGGTCAGATATTAAATAAGCAGATCTGGAAATCACCAATAGCTCTTGGGGCGATTGGCGGAGTTGGCTTTGTCTTTTGGCAGAATCAAATGAATGTTTCAAAACTTAAAAATGCAATAAATATCAGATTTAATGGAGGTGCTGATGAATTTGCTGGAATATATACCGACAGCCAATTGTTTTCCTTAGAAAACGAATACACTAGGCGCAGAGATTACAGCTTTTTAGGCTTAATTGGCATTCATATGCTTCAATGTATTGATGCTTATGCAGCAGGCTTTTTAGTTGACTTTGATATAAGTCCAGACCTTAATATTGCAACTTCATATTATCCTTTACCGAATGCTCCTTTGGGTGCAAAAATTATATTGTCATGGCCTTGAAAATCGCAATTATAGGATATGGTAAAATGGGTCGAATGATTGAAAAAATTGCTCTTGAGCGAGAACATATTATTGTTGCTCGTATGGAAAGAGGTTGGGTTCCAGATGATTTCAATAATGCGGATGTAGCCATAGAATTCACCGAGCCAAACTCTGCATTTACTAATATTCAAAAAACTCTAAGTGCAGGAATATCTGTCGTTTCTGGCACAACAGGATGGTATGAAAAAATTTCTGATCTCAAAGAAGAATCGCAAAATGCAGGACTAGTATACTCGTCAAATTTTTCGTTGGGGGTCAATATATTTTTTGAACTTAATAACAAAATGGCTGAGCTTTTTTCGCATCATGATCAATATAAACCAAGTCTAAAAGAAACTCATCATAAAGAAAAAAAAGATATTCCAAGTGGAACCGCAATAACTTTAGCAGAAGATATTTTGAAGAATAGCTCTTTAAACGGGTGGACCGTTAAAGACGAGTTTGGTAAGCTCCCGATTCAATCGATTCGAGAAAAAGACATACATGGAAACCATTCTATCACTTATGAATCAGAGATAGATAAAGTGACACTATCTCACTCTGCATTGAATAGAAAAGGCTTCGCTATAGGAGCAGTTATTGCAGCAGAAAATATTTTCGGGAAGACAGGAATTCACAAGTTTAATTCACTTTTGTTCTAACGTTATGTCAACAACAAAATCTCAGGTTCAAATATTTACTGAGAGCGTAGGTCTAGATGTATTAGGAGTTGCTATTGTAATAATTGTTTCTCTAGCATTAGGTTTTCATAAAACAATTATAAACGAACTACCCATCGGGTTAATGTCTGTAATTGGCGCCGCATTTTCGATGCTCGCAACCCGACTCGTCACCAAAAGAAACAACATTGGGAATTTGATCGGAATCGTTGCCACAATTAATTCAGCAATTGTAGATTACTATCTAGGAAATCAGGCAGCTTTTTTGACATATCCTGTATCATTTTTTGGATTGATTGCAAGTTATTTGTTTTGGAAAAAGAAAGGAGATCGAACTCCTCGTCGCTTTGATAATTGGTATTTCATAAATATTATTATCGCCTTCTCATTAGCTTTTATTCTTAATTATATTGGATTTACAGGTTACCTTAACCATGACATGAATCCAGAAGATAGTCTCAAGTTTTGGATTACTGCAATTATAACTGGCCTTACTTTTTCAGGAACATTAAATATGCCAAGAATGTATGCTGATACTTGGGCATTTTACGAAGTTTATAATGGCTTAAAAATTTACCAGAATATTCTTTTTGGAAATGTTGCCTATGTGGCTAAGTATGTTTTTTATCTATTCAATGCTTTATTAGGATGGATCGTATGGCATCAAGTCAGAAAAAATGAAACTAGTTTAGACTGATTCCATATTCCTGTTAAAACTTTTCTGTATTCTCTGTTATGTCTAATTTGGACTCAGTGAGAATCATAAAAATTTTCTTTTTTCTTGTCTCAGTTTCTTTACATGCTCAACCTATGTTGGAAAGCGGAAAGACCATCGGCTCTGGCAATGAATATATAGAATTGTCTATTTTGGGCTATCCTGTTAAACCGAATTCACAATGGCAATATTCTCAAAGTCAACTTCAAAAACAGATTGGAGTTGGTGATAAATGGGAAATGAGATATGCTATTGCAACAGGACAGAATTCTGAGGAGTTCCATTTATCTATTCTTGCTGGACTTCAATATCGTATTCATGAAAAAGGGAATTGGTCAGGAAGTCTATCGGCAACAGTTTCTTATCTTCAAGGAGATCAAATAATTCCCCAACATAAATTTTGGTATTCAGCCAGTCATATCTCTAAAAATGAAATTGAGCTGAATATAAATTTAGGACTTTGTCAAAATACTCTTGAAGATCCTTTTCATCCACTAATTGCAGCAGGCTGGGTTTTCCCTACTCTTCATAAGTCAAAATTTATTCATCTTGAAATTTATTTGCAACCAGGAGCAAACTCAGCTCTTCAAATAGGATATGACTTTTCAAAAAATAATCATCAAACACTATTAATGATCGCTTTTAACGCTCAAGGACCTCCGACTTTTAGCATACTTCGATCCCTTTGAGCATATTTTACACTGAGAAACGACTCAATAATGACTCATGCAAAAAATCTACCTGCCGATTCAACTCAATTAAGCTTTGATCGTTTTCAATTATAAAATCTTTTTCGGTAAGCATAGACCTTTTTTTCGCTTGAGACATCTGGCGAGACATTCTTTGCTTTATCTGCTTCTCATTTAACTTACTTCGATTTTTTATGCGTTGCAGACGATTCTCCATTGAAGCTTCAACCAAAATTATTGAATCACAATTTTCATAGGTCCCGGACTCAAAAAGTATTGCCGCTTCTCGAATAACGTATACAGCTTGCTGATTACTGAGCCACTGGGTAAAGTCATCATGAACAGCAGGGTGAACAAGAGCATTAATTCTAGCAGTGGCTTCAGCTGTTGAGAAAGCACGTTTTGCAAGTTCCGCACGCTGAAGAACACCATCAATGTATACACCTTCACCGAATTCACTCGTTATAGCGTCCATTAATGCCAAATTTTCAATCATCAGACGTTTAGCTGAATCATCAGCAAAATAAACAGGAATACCCTTTTGCATCAGAATTTTCGCCACTGTAGATTTCCCGCTTCCAATAGATCCTGTTAAACCAATATGATAATTTTTCATAGTTATAAATGTAACATAGTCAAACGTTTACTTAGTCCTAAGTTGAATTTTAATTTATAAATTAAAAAAAAATAACATTATAAAAGACTTATGAAAAAATATGATGAAGAAAATTCTTTCCAAAGAAAGTACACAAAAACTTTAATGATAATAAGCGCTATATTTTTAGTTGTTAATGGATTTGTACTTTCTTTTTTTCCCAATGAAATTTCTGTTTTATTCACCAATAACGATAATCATTTTTTTATTTTAATCCTTCAGATTTTAGGGGCTCTATATTTGGGTTTTAGCTATATAAATTGGATGTCAAAAAATAGTTTAATAGGTGGAATCTATAACAAACCTCTACTTATCGGAAATACACTTCATTTCTTAACTGCTTCAATGGCAATGATAAAATTAACCTTCAAATTTGAGAATAATCTTCTGCTAATAATACCTCACACTATAATTTACTTTCTTTTTACATTATTTTTTGGATATATTTTTTTTCTGATCCATTTAAGAAACCACAGTGAGATATTCCTAAGTTATTTTAAAACACCTTAATTAATACCCTATTAGTTGTAAACTTAACTTTATACTTATCGACCAACGTTAAAGTAAATGACCTACTATTTATCAAAGAATGAGTATGTCCATTAATTGAATTTTATAATACCACGAATCTTGAGGTCATAATTCCTTTATTTCTGAACGCAATAGTTATGTGATAAACTCCAGGTTGAAAAAATAAATCATTCAATCGAACTAATTCATTTCGATTTGAATTAACATATCTATTGTATGAAAAAATGGTTCTTCCGCAGAAATCAGATATTTGTATCAAAGCATGCCCACCTTCTCGCAAAAACAGGTTAAAATTTTGATCCCCTGGGAAACCAGGATTAGGATAAACAACAATCTGAACAGTAGAATCTATAATTTCAATAGGATTGATAGAAGTGTCCTGCGCTGTGCAATTTATACCTACCGGTAAATTATTGTCTAACCATTCCCACCTGTCGACTATAAAGTCTCTCATTAAGTTGATCTCTTGCTGATAAGAGGTAGCGATTGGATCTGGATATACCCAAATTTGCTGACCAAATATTGGCCATCGATTAAAATGACGGCCTCTTGCTTCCTGGGTCTCATTAGCATAACTGAACATTTTTTGGAATATTTTAGACTCGCTCCAAACGGAACCCCGCAAATATTGCCATCTACATCCAACTTCATTTCTAAATAGGCTATCAGTCATCAATCGACTCCACCAAAATGGAACTGGCCATTGTCCAGCTGGGCATACAGTTTCTAATTCGTATGCAAAACCTTCGGTGGATTCTGCATCGCAAAAATTCGCATTACCAAATGCCAGATCAAAATCCCAAAGAGGTCCCGCATGAACTCTTCCGTCGAGATCGCTTCTATTTTTATGAAAATAAGAGGAAATTCTGTAAGCATCTACATTTCGATTGATTTCATTAACGAGCAAAAAATCAACAAAAGAAGAAGGCTCTAAAAATCTTCTATATCCATTAATAGTATCATCAAAGTTTTCTGAGGCAATTGCCATCTCCATGCTATCCACATAAGATGTAATATAACTTCTCTGTGAATTGGTGATATCATCACTTTTCGGATAAACACCCTGAAAACTAACTGAGCTACCCGATCGAGATGGATAAAATAAATTTGAGGCATAGCTCGATACCCAAGAAAAATCACTCGAACTTTGTTTGTCAATTTTAAAAATATACCCCCCAGAAAGATTTATACCATCATTCTCGTCATTCTCCAACTTTTTTATAGCAACTCTTTGGGAATCTCTTTTGATCTTTTCAACCAAAACATATATTCCAAAATACTCGGTATTTATCCATACTTCTACAAATTTAGTTTTGGGAGACCATCCTCCAGTTTCTCTTGCTAAATCGTAGGTTAGAACGTTTCTCATCAAAGATTTATCATAAAATGTAGAGTACAACACCCAATCAGATTCCTCGGGCATACCCAGCAACTCTAGCTTCCGATCTGTTCCATCAAAATTTCTTGTTTCAACAGTCATGGATTTCATCGGGAACATCTGAGAACTCTGACCTCTATACTCTACGCCTATAAAACCCATGTCATGTGGAGATTGACTCAAGTCATTTCTCGATCCATCTGTATTCCAATAAACCGCCCATTGCGCTTGGATTTTAGGCTCATCTACAATAGCATTTCCCATCGTGAAAATACTGATAATCGGAAGATCGCTACTCCAGTTTAATGGCTGTGAAATAGCCCTGAAATTCGACAGAACGATAAAAAATATTACAATAACAGGTTGATAATAATTTCTTTGCAACATCTAAGTCGTACTTCTCAAGTGAGTTTTATACTTCAATACTTTTTTTATTTTGAATCAACAAAAGTCTTAAATATTTTGTTAAAGAATGAATAAGTATCAAATCAAAAGCCGAATTAATTGTATGAGTTTCATTATGAACAATTTATTTGTTATTAGTGTATTTTTTACACTTAGATCAATTGCTAATGTTTCGAATCACGAAATGAGACTAAACGCAGTGCCCCTGTTGAAAAAATCCACAAATAGTTAGATATACTTTAAGTGAAATTTGTAACTTAGCCTTAATTATTGTACTTATGACTATTACTCAAACTATACGTAAAGCAATCCTAATCGCAGGATTTGCACTATTTGGATTTGCAGCAAACGCTCAAGTTAGCGGAACAATCAAAGATGCTGATTCGGGCGAACCTTTGCCGTCAGTATCAGTAAAAATTAAAGGCACTAACCAGGCGACAATATCGAATTTCGATGGATTCTTTGAGTCAACTGCCAAACCTAATTCAACTTTAATCTTCTCTTCCCTGGGGTATGTATCAAAAGAGATTCTAGTTAATAAACTGAATGAGCAGCTGAACATCCTATTAGCAGAAGACAAGGAAGGGAATGAATTAGAAGAAGTTGTTGTTGTTGGATTTGGAACCCAGAAAAAAAGTAATGTGACCGGTGCTATATCCTCAGTTAAAGCTAAAGACCTAGAAAATATGGCCCTGCCCAGGGTTGAGCAAGCACTTCAAGGAAGAACTTCCGGAGTCGTAGTTGTTCAGAGCTCAGGCCAGCCAGGAGCTGGATCTGTTGTTCGTATCCGTGGAACATCTTCAATTAATGGTTCAGACCCTCTCTATGTTGTAGACGGCGTAGTTATTGGTGGGGGAATTGATTTCTTAAACCCAAATGACATCGCGTCTATTGAAGTGTTGAAAGATGCTGCTTCTGCGGCTATTTATGGTTCTAGATCCGCAAATGGTGTTGTCATTGTTACTACGAAAAATGGATCTGGTAAGAAGAAAATGGAAGTTTCCGTAAATCGTTACACTGGAGTTCAAAACCCTTGGAAAAAAGTTCCGGTACTAAACTCTTCTCAATATGCAATGATTCAAAATGAGATGAATGTGGCAGCGGGTCTTCCTGCAATTTACAGCAATGTATCAGATCTTGGAGTAGGAACAGATTGGCAAGACGCTGTTTTCAATAAAAACGCTCAAATAAATACAACTGACGTATCTATTGCGGGTGGACATTCTAAAGGGTCTTATTTTGCATCGGTTTCCAACTTTGAACAAGATGGAATTGTTGCTCCAGATGCATCGAATTATAAAAGATTCTCTGCGAGACTGAATACTGTAACTCATGTAAATGAGAGATTTACGGTTGGTTGGAATGCTACTTATACGCACAACGAATCTAGAGGTGTTTCAGAAAATTCAGAATTCGGATCACCACTCGGTCGTGCTCTTAATATAGATCCCCTTACTCCTGTTTATGAAACAGACATAAATGTATTATCTCAAGCCCCTTACACGGTTGCTGGAGAATTAAGACACAATCTTGTTAGAGGACCAAATGGTGAATATTTTGCCATCTCCCCGAGAGTAACCAGCGAAATTGTAAACCCTGTAGCGGGTTTTCAAAACGCAGATGGATATGGTTGGGCTGATAAGTTTGTGAATAGCACTTACGCAGAATTCAAGATCACAGATCGCTTGAAAATTCGTTCTTCAATTGGTATTGACTTAGCCTTTTGGGGTGGGCAAAATTTCACCCAACCCTTTTACTTGAATGCAACAAACTATTTAGATACTAATAACGTAAGCATGAACTTTAATAGAGGCTTTACATGGATTTGGGATAACTCTATATCTTATGATTGGGAAATTGGGAATCATAATTTTGACATAATTGCTGGCCACTCGGCACAAGAGGTCAATGGCAGGTACTTAAGTGGAAGTAAGATGGATGTTCCTACGCAAATTGCTGATGACGCCACAATTGATTATGCAAGGAATATTGAGTCGATGCAAGTAGGAGGCGGAAAATGGGAACGCTATGCTATTGAATCCTATTTTACACGTTTAAACTATAATTATCAAGATAAATATGTTGCAACCGCAATAATGCGAGCAGATGCTTCAGTTCGTTTTGGTCCGAATTTCAGATGGGGCTATTTCCCTTCCGTATCTGCGGGATGGAATCTCCATAATGAGGATTTTTGGAGCGATGACTCGAAGATACAATCCCTTAAAATTAGAGCGGGATATGGATTAAATGGTAGTGATGCTGCAGGTTCATTAGAATATGCATCAACAATATCTGGTGGAAGAGCATACACCTTTGGATATGGAGAACGAGTAACTAATGGAACATCACCCTCTCAAGTATCTAATCCAGACCTAAGATGGGAAAGTGTTGCGCAGACTAATATTGGTATTGACGCGACATTCTTCAAGAATTTCCGTGCAACAATTGACGTTTTCCGCCGGCAAACCAATGGAATGAAAATCAGACCGACCTTACCTGATTATATTGGTAACGAGGCGGCTACGGCAAATGTAGGAGTTATGTTGAACCAGGGTGTTGAACTAGAATTTGGTTGGGCCAAGACACTGGCGAATGAACTTTATTTGAACTTTAGCGGTAATGTGAGTTTCTTGCAAAATAAGGTCGTTTTAATAGGTAACGAAAGCGGATTCCTTCAAGGCGCTGGATGGGGACCGCAGGGGCTTCAAATTACACGAACAACAGAAGGGTTACCAATCGGATACATTTATGGCTACCAAACGGACGGAATATTCCAAAACCAAGGAGAGGTAAGTGCATATATCTTAACAGATAGTTTGGGGGTTTCGGCAGTTGGTCAGCCCGATGCAGTTGCGGGTGATTTTAAATTCAAGGATACCAATGGAGATGGAGTTATAAACGCAGATGATAGAACTATAATTGGTAACCCAACCCCAGATTTCACTTTTGGTTTTACTGCTAATGCAGCATTTAAAGGATGGGATCTCTCAATTTTTCTCCAGGGAATGGCTGGCAATGATATTTACAATGCCACAAGACGTTATGATCTCCCAACAGCAAATATGCCAGCTTCGGCTTTAAATAGATGGACAGGAGAAGGCTCAACCAATGAATATCCAAGACTAACAATGAATGATGTAAATAGAAATTATGCCCGATCTTCGGACTTCTATGTTGAAGATGGCAGTTTTGCACGTATTAAAAACTTCCAATTAGGATATAACTTCAAAACCGCACTTCTTGACAAGCTGGGTATCATAAAATGCAGAGCGTATTATTCTGGAAACAATTTATATACCCTCACGGGTTACTCTGGCTTTGACCCCGAGATTGGCTCTGGAGTGGGTATTGATCGTGGAATTTATCCACAAGCTAGAACACACAGTATAGGTATTAACATTTCTTTTAAATAAGCACTATGAATATTCATTTAAAATATGTAATCACATCTGTTGCGCTGAGTATAACCATTGGTTCATGCTCTCGCGACTTTTTAGATGTAAAACCGGTTGGCAGAACTCTTGAAGTCAATCATTATCAAAATCAAGAACAAGCTTTTGAAGCACTAGTTTCGATATATGATGTTTTACAATGGAATGATCAAAATGGTTACACCATGCAACATCTTTTAATGAATGTTGCTTCTGATGACACTTATGCCGGTGGAAGTGATGCCTCTGATCAACCTTCTTGGGTGGCAACTAATAACTTCACGTTCGATCCTAACCTGGGTCCGCATTCAGGCTTTTGGAAAAAAGCATACAGAGGAATTTTTAGAGCGAATTATTATATTCAACTTATTGATGATGTGCCTAACACCTCTGAGGCGTTTAAAACAAGAACGAAGGCAGAAGCAAAATTTTTACGTGCTAAATTCTATTTAGATCTGATGCGTTTCTTCGGAAATGCTCCCCTAATCACCGAGCCTCAAGGAGCAGACGACTATTTTAAACTAAATATTCCTGGCCCAAGTGGTTTAATGACGCAAATTGCAACGGATTTAACGGATGCAATTCTGGACCTACCAGGAACAGTCTCTGGCAATGAGATGGGGCGTGTTACAAAAAGTGCTGCGCAAGCTCTTTTAGCAAGGGCGTATTTATTTTCAAATGACGCCTCAAAAATGGCTGATGTAGCCTCTCTATGTGAAGATGTCATTAATTCAAATTTGTACTCTTTAGAACCAAATTTTGCGGACATTTTCGATCGTCAGCATGAATATGGAGTGGAATCAATTTTTGAAATTGCTTATACCGAATCATCTCTTCAGGGTTGGTGGCAATTTGGTTCTGGTGGAGGAGAAGGAAATGTTGGTACACAATTCATCGGTATGCGTGACTACAATGGCCCCACTTATGCTACTGGATGGGGATTTTGCCCAATAAGCACCGACTTAGTTTCTGCGATGTCAACAGATCCACGATTCACACATACAGTTATAGATGCTGCCGCACTTCAAGGAGCTTCATACACTGCAGGCTATCAAAATACAGGTTACTTCATGAAAAAATATGCTCCTATTCAGGCAAATGCAGCACTTGACGGTGATGTAGCATTAAACTGGGGAACAAATACACGTATGATAAGATATGCTGATGTATTATTAATGGCAGCAGAAGCTCTAGCAAGAACGAACTCTGAATCTGCGGCGTTGGGATATTTAAACCAAGTAAGAAATAGAGTGGGATTGCCAGCAAGAAGCTCCTCAGGAGCTCAACTCTTGGAGGATATTTATGAAGAGCGTAGGTTTGAACTTGCTTTAGAAGGCCATAGATTTCATGACTTAGTTAGAACTGGAAAAGCAGTTGAAGTTCTGGGATCTGAGGGATATCAGTCCCATAATCAATGGTTCCCAATACCTCAAAATGAAATTGATGCGAGTACTGATGCAAGCGGAAACCCGGTACTCACCCAAAATCCAGGTTACAACTAGACCTGAAATTATTATATAACCAGAATTATTAATTTAAATCAAAAGAAAATGAAATTCACAAACAAAGTTTTACTATTTGCATCGATGACTCTAGTGGGTTTATCTGGATGTAACCCAGACCCAGATCCTGTTGAACCAACTCTGCCGGTTGCCTCATTCACCTGGTCCTTTGCGGTTGATTCAGTTGGAGACATAGACTCTAATACAGTTGACCTTGTCAGCACAGCGACAGGAAGTCCATTTTTATATGACTGGTCAGCTTCAAACGGATCAACCATCTCAGGAGAAACAGCTACTATATTTTTCCAAGATGCTGGGGTATACACAATAACTCACACAGTATTTAATGCAGCAGGTCAAGCATCTGATTCCACACAGGTTACTATTGCCAATACGGCATCTAATCTTCCTTGTGTTGGAGCCGTTCAAAGTTTGACGGATTGTGGAAGTAGAACTTGGAAAATGGCATTTGCTGACTCAGCACTATGGGTCGGTCCTGCTGATGGTTCCGCCACATGGTGGCAAATTGGAACCGCTGGAATTCAAGGAAGAAGTTGTCTTTGGAATGATGAATGGATATTTGATATCAATGGTTCTATGGAATATAAAACTAATGGTGATGTATGGAGTGAAGGTTATGTTGATCCAAACCCTGAGACCTGTCTTACTGACGCTGATGTTCCCTCCACAACACAAGCATGGCTTTCAGGGAACCACGCTTTTGAAATTATTGCTCCAGCAGCTGCAGGTCAGCCTACCAAGTTAAAAGTTCTTGGTAATGGTGCTTTCATGGGTCTATGTAAGGTTATTAATGGCAGTGAAGTCCCTGGAGGTCCACCTGCTTCTTCAGTTACTTATGATATCAGAAATATTGTTCAAGTAGGTACAAAGCGTTATCTCGAGCTTGAGATCAACTACACGGTTGGAATCTGGCGATTCGTATTTGAATCAGAAGACTGAAAAATAGATGATTAAAAACATCATTCCTATAGTATTTCTAGGTTTTGGCATTTCATGCCAAAACCCTGAAATGCCTTTACTCTTAGTCGAAGATGTAGAGATAATGGAACGTGATGTTAATCATATCCACTCTCATAGGGTAACGATTTCAGATTCATTTAATAAGGATATATCGTTCCAATGTCAGACCACAGGGGTAACAGCCACCGCGGGAGAGGACTTTACTCATTTTGAAGGAATTATTACAATTCCAAAAGGGGAAACGACAGCAGAAATCAGTGTCCCGATCCTAACCGATACTCTTATGGAATCTGATGAAGTTATTTGGCTCGGTTTCTCGAATCCAACAAATGTGAGAATTCAGGATGGTCTATCGGAAATAAAAATCATGAACGATGACACATTTATGGTCAATGATGATACTTCAGGATACTACTCCCCCCTATCGTATCCAGGAAAATCTCTTGTGTGGTCAGAAGAATTTGATCAGGCTTCGCTAGATATGAATTCATGGAACTACGAAACCGGAGGTTATTGGTATAATAATGAGATTCAATATTACCGTGGAGGATCAGCCAACACTGCGCTCCAAAATGGGAAATTAGTTATCACTGCTAAAAAAGAAACTTATCAAAATAGGGAGCACACCTCTGCTAGGCTGACTACAGAGGGTAAGGTAGAATACAAGTATGGTCGTATCGATGTTCGAGGGAAATTTCCCAAGGGCCAAGGAATATGGCCAGCAATCTGGCTTTTAGGAAATGATCATTCTAGTGTCGGTTGGCCTGCTTGTGGCGAATTAGATATGGTAGAATTATTAGGACATACGCCTCAAACTGTACATGGTTCGATTAATTACGGACCTCAAGGAAATTCATGGGCTCACACAAAAACTACTTCATACTCACTTCCTGCTTCAGAAGGAGATTTTTCCGATAAGTATCACGTTTTTAGTATTTTATGGGAAGAAAATAGCATAAAATATTATGTTGACGATAATCTCTACACAACATATACTCCCAACAACATAGTGAGTGGACAAGCCTGGAGATTTAACCATCCGTTCTTCTTCATTTTAAACGTTGCAATTGGAGGAGATTGGCCAGGTAACCCCGATCCAACAACAACATTTCCTCAACAAATGCTAATTGATTATATTCGCGTATTCCAATAGCCTCATTTTTAAAACATTAACGATAACTCAATAATAACTCAACAACTAAATAACCCTAATAAATGCTCAACATGAAAAAAATCTACGCTTTATTAATGCT